>Ga0209063_1000015_pt1 | contig 232395 bp, 213 predicted proteins | sample KloWWTmeKNB19Kit_FD_187177 | JGI IMG/M metagenome (GOLD analysis project Ga0209063, IMG submission 187177) | Active sludge microbial communities from Klosterneuburg, Austria, studying microevolution and ecology of nitrifiers - Klosterneuburg... | ecosystem: Engineered > WWTP > Aerobic digester... | reverse complement strand
AGAAACAATAAAAGAGAAGTTGATAAATACCGCCAACGCACTAAGCCTAAACAATTTCAAAATAGAAGATCAGTAATTTGAACTCCAATTTCTTATTCCTTAACTTAATGACATTGGGCGCAAGTCTTCGGACTTGTGCCCATCTATCATTCAAGCAGCAGTTAATTTCACCTGTCATGTCGCCCCCTCTGACAGTGTGTTTTAACACAAACAATTAATTGTAATACAACATAGTTCACTGCTAATGCCTTCTTGAATCATTTTTCTTTTTACTTTTGAGCTAATGAATAGTTTTAATTCCGATAGTTATCGGAAAGACTGCCGTTATGGGCAAGTTTAAACTTCAACAAAAACTAAATCAATGGACTACAAAGACTGCCCACATTATTCTGAAATACTAACAATGTTGACAGACGGAAAAGATTTAGAAGATATTAGCTTCGAAATTGACGAAGTCCAAGACTGTAAAGAATGTTTTGGACCTAATGGGGTTTGCCAATTGTGGGTAATGTTAGCATTTGTTGAAGATATGAAACCACAAATGAACATTGAAGATTCCAAAGCAACCATTGACAATCTAGACGAGCAAATAGAGAAAATAGCATTACGACTAATTCGTGCTTTAAAATCTACAAATAGCGATAACAACTAAGTAGGCGCGAGCGTCCTTTCCGCTCGTGCCATTTAACTCTTACGACTTCCAGTCGCATATAAAATTTGCTATTCCGTACTTTCAAAGTCTCCCGCATTTCACGTGACTTTGAAATAATAAAAATACATTGAAGGGTTAATACGTTTTTTATTTATTTTCTCCTATCATGTCGCACTGCCCCTGACAGTGTGATTTAAATTTCAACTTTCAAAACTTTCAACTTTCAAAACTTTCCAACTCTCTTTTGATAATTGGTTAAGTAAATTCCTGTTAGTATTACAAGTAGTGCCAGCAGATAAAGCATATTAAACGTTTCATTATCGTACAGCCCCCAAAGCACAGCCACAAATGGAATCAGATACGTTACTGATGAAGCATAGATTGCAGAAGAAATTCTGATTAAATGATTAAACAAAACTGTTGATATAGCAGTGCTCATAATGGCAAGCAATGCAATGTAAAAAAAGCTGTTCCATGCCAAAGGCTCTGTATCAAAACGCGAAACAAAATCAGTTGAAAAAAGATAGATGCCACTTGGTATTCCTGCAAAAAGCAATGCAGCGCCCGTTAGTGTAACTGCATTTATTGATGCTAATTTATTTCTGAGGATGTTTACACTAAATGCATAACATACTGTTGCAATAAGAACATAAACACCTTTCCATGGTTCTGCACTTTGCGCATCGTCTGCATTGAGCCAAATCAATGAGGCTGCTCCCGCAAATCCAATTATCACTCCTAATAAATGCCTTTTACTGAATTGAGTTGCAAAAAATATACTTCCCACCACAAGAGTAAACATAGAGGTTAATGAGTTTAACATCCCGGCCATAGAACCACTGATGCCTGTTTCTGCATGAGTAAAAAGGTAGGCGGGAATACCATTTCCTAATAAGCCTGTTGCCATAACAAATAACCACAGTTTTTTTGGTATGTCCTTTAAATGTGACGCAATAAATGGAAGCATCACCATACATGAAATAAACATTCTTATTGCAGCAACCTGATTTGCAGAAAAACTATTCAGTCCGCGTTTCATTAAAATAAATGAACTGCCCCACATAGATGCAAGCACCAGCAAGTAAACCCAACGCATTACTTTACTTCCTGCCTGCATGTCTGCCTTTCTTGCCTGATTTGTTTTTCCGCTCGTGAAATGCACCTTTAAATTCCGGATTGTCCTTTCTTTTCTGACGGTCAATTTCCATATCGCGAAGCTGCGTTTCTTCTCTTCCGGGTTGTATGACTTCAACAGACTCAGGAATGTTAAGTCGTTTTATGGAAATGCCTGCAAGCTTCTGTATTTTTTTTATATGCCATTCGTCTTGCGGCTCAACAAAAGTGATAGAAAGTCCTGATGCAAATGCACGACCGGTACGGCCAATACGATGAATGTAATCTTCGTAAACCAAAGGCACATCAAAATTTATTACATGCGAAACTCCGGGAACATCAATACCTCGTGCAGCCACATCAGTAGCTATCAATAACCTTATTTCTTCCTCTCTGAAACGGTTAATGGCATTTAATCTTGTCTGTTGTGTCTTGTCGCCATGCAAAACATTTATACCATCGGCTCCATAATTCATCTGTATTACTTCGGCAATGCGGTTAGCGTTTTTTTTCGACTTGCAGAAAATGATTACTTTATTAAAATTCTCTTTGTCTGAAAGTAAAAAGTTCAGCAGATTCAATTTTGTCTGAAAACTGTTTACGGTATATAAATACTGTTCAATTTTTGCTGCTGTTTTAACCTGCGGAACAACATCAATAAAAACAGGAAACTCCATAAAGTCATCCGATATTTTTTTTACCCTTTCGGAGAATGTTGCAGAAAACAACATGTTTTGCCTTTTACGAGGCAACACTTCTAGTAAGCTGTAAATCTGTCCTGTAAAACCAAAGTCCATAAGCCTTTCGGCCTCGTCCATTACAAAGTGTTTTATTTTTTTTAGAATAAGATGACCTGAAAGATAAAGTTCCATTGCCTGTGCAGGCGTGGCAACAACAATATCGCAACCTGCTTCAAGTTTTTTCTTCTGATCAGAAAAACCTTTGCCACCATAAACAGTCACAATTCTTAGGTCAACATATTTACCCATTTGATTTGCAACCGCACCAATTTGAATCACTAACTCACGGGTAGGAGCAAGGATGAGCGCTCTTGGCTCATTGCCTTGAGCATAATTTAAAGTACGAAGAAGAGGAAGAATAAATGCTGCTGTTTTTCCTGTTCCGGTTTGTGCTATTCCAATTATATTCTGTCCAGAAAGTGCAGGAGGTATTACCTTTTGCTGAATTTCTGTAGGCGTTTCATAGCCTAATTCTCCAATTGCATTCAATAACTGGCGGTTTAATTTCAACGAATCAAAACCGATTGAAGTACTCATTTTTGTTGGTCAACCTTTTTGCGATGACTCAGGCTACGCATTCTGATGTTGAGCATTTCTACCAGCAACGAAAAACCTAAAGCCACATAAACATAACTCTTGTCGAAGTGAATGTGCAATGCTTCAACAACAAGTATAACTCCAATAACTACTAGAAATGCCAATGCCAGCATTTTTAATGTGGGGTATTTATTGATAAAATCACTCACATAAGGAGCAAAAGCAATCATCACCAGCATAGCACCAATTACAGCACCAACCATAATTACTATCTGATTAGAAAGACCTACGGCAGTGATTATAGAGTCGAAAGAAAATACAACATCTATTACCATAATTTGAAAAATTGCCTGTATCATAGTCATTTTGCGTCCAGTTTTACCGGTCTGATGCACTTCTGCATCTTTAAATTTATGATAAATTTCTTTAATAGTTTTTACAATTAGAAACACACCTCCGGCAGATAAAATTATATCACGCCCACTAACACCAAAACTACCAATATGAAACAATGGGTTAATCATTCTGGCAATCCATGAAATGGTAAACAACAGCCCAACTCTGAAAACCAATGCTAATAGCAATCCAATTATTCTTGCACGGCTTTGTTCTTTACGGTCGGGAATATAGCCACAGATAATAGCAATAAAAATAATATTATCTATACCCAACACAATCTCCATAAAGAGAAGTGTCATCAGACTGACAAGTCCGTCAGCTGACATTAAAGGTTGAAAAAACTCTTGCATATTGATTTTTGAAGGATGCAAAAGTATAAATTGACCCCAATAATTATTCTATAAATCAACTTGTTTCGCTAAAATTTATTAAAAGATTTAGTCAGACTTCAGAAAAAGGTTAATTAACATAGTCAATTATAAATTAATCAATCATTTTCAATGACTGTTTTTAATTTTATTCGGTCTAAAAATTCTTTTTTATCTGAAATAACATTACTTTGCAACGTTTTAATTCAATAAACCTACATGTGCGGTATTGCCGGTATTGCATCTTTTACTAAAAGTGCCAAAGATTTTCAGCAACATTTAAAGTCTGCATCATCATGTCTTCGTCAACGAGGGCCTGATAGTGAAGGTTTTTTTATTGATGATGATGTTGCATTAGCACATAGAAGGTTGTCTATTATTGATACATCAGCAGCGGCAAGTCAGCCTTTTACTGATGCATCAGGTCGCTATACCATAATTTATAACGGTGAGTTTTTTAATTATCGTCAGCATAGGCAGCAATTGGTGTCTGAAGGAGTAAAGTTTGCTTCCGATAGCGATACGGAGGTATTATTACAGTTATACATCAGGAATGGCATCAAATGCCTGCAGTATGTCAATGGATTTTTTGCTTTTTGTATTTATGATAGCCTTGAAAAAACTATTTTTTTAGCAAGAGACAGAATGGGCGTTAAACCATTAATTTATTATAGTGATAATGATAAATTTATTTTCGCCTCAGAACTGAAAGCGTTAATGCAGTTTCCTATAGAGCGAAACATTGATCATCAATCGTTATATCATTATTTTCAATTCAACTACATACCTGACCCTTGGACGATTTATAACAATGTAAATAAACTTAGTCCGGGGCATTATATGTTTATTGACCTTAAGAGAGGGGCATTAATTGAAGAGACCTGTTATTATTCAATTCCGGAGACTGAAATGTTGGATATGCCCGACTATCAATCAGTACAGTTGCGTCTTAAAGAGTTAATGACTGATGCCGTAGGATTACGATTAGTAAGCGATGTGCCTCTAGGATGTTTTTTAAGTGGTGGAATAGATTCTTCCGTTGTAACAGCTTTAGCAGCACAGCAGGTTAATAAGCTCAATACTTTTTCAATAGGATTTAAGGACGAACCATTTTTTGATGAAACAGCATTTGCATTGAAGGTTGCAGAAATGCATAACACCTCACATCATGTTTTTAAACTTACCAATAGCGAACTTTTTGAGAATCTTGAGGATATATTAAATTATATTGACGAGCCTTTTGCAGATTCTTCTGCCATTGCTGTTTTCATACTCAGTAAATATACCCGCAAGCATGTAACAGTAGCATTATCAGGCGATGGTGCAGATGAAATGTTTGGTGGTTACCAAAAACACAGAGCAGAATGGTTAATCAGGAATAAACCTGGTTTGGCACCATTATTAAAAATAGCAGCAGCAGTTTTGCCCTCAAAATTCAGTTCAAGAGAAAGTTTTATTAAAAACAGAATCAGGCAATTACATCGTTTTACTGAAGGTATTTCTCTAAGCAGTAAGGAGCGTTATTTACGCTGGTGCTCCATTTCAAATTCAGCTTATTTGAAAGAACTGATTTTAAAACCTATTGATAATACAATTGAAAATAGAAATCAACATTTATCAGCATCAGTTAAACAACAAAAATCAATGAACGATGTACTGTTGAGCGACATGAAACTTGTCCTAACCGGAGATATGCTTAGGAAGGTTGACAGTATGAGTATGGCAAATAGTCTGGAGGTGCGTTCACCATTTTTAGATTATAGGGTAGTGGATTTTGCATTTTCGTTGACAGACAAGTATAAGATTGACAATAAAGCCCAAAAGAAGATAGTTAAAGATGCTTTCAGATCACTCTTGCCCGAAGAGATTTACCATCGTGGCAAAAGAGGTTTTGAAGTGCCTTTAATTAAATGGTTTCAGACAGAGCTAAAAGATAAAATTGATTTACTGCTGGGAGAAGAAATGATTCAGAGTCAAGCCTTATTTAATCCAAATACTATTAAACAATTGCGTCATGCTGTTATGAATAATCCATCAGGTGAATCTCAGGCAAAGATGTGGGCTCTCATAGTTTTTCAAAATTGGTGGCTCACACATCACCTAAAATCCAACTGATTATGCCACGTGTACTTCGCATTATAAACAGACTTAATCTTGGTGGCATTACCTACAATGTTACTTATCTCACACGTTTTATGCAGCCTGAATTTGAAACTATGTTAGTTTCAGGAGTAAAAACCGAAGACGAAGAAAGTTCAGAATTTATATTAGATCAGTATGAAATAAAGCCTCATTACATCAGGGAAATGAAGCGTGAAATAAACTTTTCATCAGACAGAAAAGCCTATGCTGAACTTAAAGAATTAATAAAGAAATTTAAACCGGATATTGTTCATACCCATGCTGCAAAAGCAGGTACATTGGGCCGTTTGGCTGCATTTTCATGCAATGTTCCTGTGGTTGTTCATACTTTTCATGGGCATGTTTTTCATTCTTATTTCAGCCCTCTTAAAACAAAATTATTTATTGAAATTGAACGGTATCTTGCTAAAAAAAGTTCAGCTATTGTTACCATAAGCGAATTGCAAAAGCATGAAATCTGTAATGTTTTTAAAGTGAGTGCACCTGAAAAAACACATATCATACCTTTAGGCTTTGACCTTAGTAGGTTTAGAGAAAATACAGATGAAAAACGAAAAGCTTTCAGGGAGACATATAAAATAACTGATGATGTAATAGCTATAGGCATTATCGGCCGGTTTGCTGCAATAAAAAATCATTCATTCTTCCTTGAAGCAATGAAGTCTGTAGTCTCTAAGACCTCCAAAAAAGTGGTTGCAGTTTTGATAGGTGACGGTGAGGAACATGAATCTATTTTAGATTGTTGTCGTAAACTGAACATGCCATTTGCAAAAGATGCCTCAGAGTCGGAAACAAAGGTTGTGCTGACATCCTGGATAAAGGATATTGACAGGGCTTTAGCCGGTTTAGATATAGTAGCGTTGACTTCGCATAATGAAGGAACTCCTGTCAGTTTGATTGAGGCACAGGCTGCCGGGAAAGCAGTGATTAGCACCAGAGTTGGAGGTGTAGAAAACGTAGTTGCCGAAGGTCATACAGGATTTTTATGTAACAAAGGTGATTTGCAATCGTTTGTAAATCAACTCTTGCAACTTGTGGAAGATGAGACATTAAGAAATAAAATGGCTGACAATGGTTGGGAGCATGTTAGAAATAAATTTCATTATACCCGATTGGTTAGTGATATGAAAAACCTTTATAATGAATTACTTTCAGCCAAAAGATAAAAAGATTACTTTGCTAAAAAGTTTACTTTTGCACAGCGAAAAAAAACACCATCCAAATAAAATGAAGAATATCGGAAAATTATTGTTAGTCCTTGTGTTCGGAAGTCTGATGACAGGCTGTTCAATCAATTCAAGTATCATGTTTAAGACAAAGAAAGATTTTGTTAGTCAACCTGATAGAACTATTGGAAATGTTGAGTATAAAATAGCACCCAATGACATACTTAGTGTTAGTGTATATACTAATGAAGGAATTAAGTTGATTGACCTTACAGCAAATTCAAATTCATTAAACGATGCTACCAATGTTAATACAGCAATGAATGGTTCTAATCAATATACTGTTGATATTGATGGTTTCGTAAAACTACCGATAATCGGAAAAATTAAAATTCAGAATCTAACTACCAGAGAAGCCGATAAACTTCTTGAGCAACAATATGCCACATACTATAACAAGCCATTTGTGATAACAAAGGTTTTAAACAGAAGGGTATTGGTTTTTCCAGGAGAAGGTGGTGCCGGTAGAGTAGTTACATTAACCAATGAGAACACAACTCTTATTGAAGGACTTGCACTTGCAGGTGGTATTTCACAAAATGGTATTGCAAAAAAGATAAAATTAATCAGAGGTGATACAAGAAACCCACAGGTAACAATTATTGACCTTTCAACAATTGAAGGCATGAAAGAATCTAACCTTTTATTGCAGGCTAATGATATTATTTATGTTGAGCCAAGAAAAAGAATTTCACAGGGAATCTTGTCTGAACTTGCTCCAATCGTAGCTATCTTTAGTGGAATTGCAAGTATCTTTATTGCTTATGACGTAATTAAAAGAAATCAATAATCGCTGATGCCTAAAAAACAAATAACCCCTCTAAACGAGGAATTTGATTTTAAGCTTTTTGTAACCATTGCTCAGCGCAATGTGGAGTGGTTCTTAATGTTTATGACACTTTCCATAATTGTTTGGTATGTCATAGTTCGTTATACACCGCCAATGTATGAATCGGCAGCATTGATGAAGTTAAATACCGATAACAATGTTACCAAGGCATTAAATATTACGCGCGATGTTTATCAGGAACAAAACAATGAAGTAGCCGGTAACCTTGAACTCATTCGTTCAAGTATAATTGTTGGTAAAGCAATAGCCACATTGCCTATGAGGGTAACCTACATTTCCAAAGGCACATTGCTTGAAAACGAAATGTATAAATCGTGTCCATTTGAAGTAAACTTTTTGGTAAAAGACTCTTTATGGATGGACCGGCCATTTTACCTTCAGTTTAACAATGAGAAGACATTTGTTTTGTCTTATACACCTGTTGGGCAAAGAGACCAAGTTGATGAAGAATATGAAATTAATAAATGGATTCATCTGAATGGAATTTCACTTCAAATAAATATTATTGATTTTCAGCGAATATTAAAATATCAATCACAACTAAAAAAGAACACTTTTAAGTTTATTATTAATTCCGATAAGGCACTTATTAAGGATTTCAGTTCTAAGCTTTCAGTCATCATGGCTAATCCAGATGCCAAGACAATAAATATCAAAATCAAAGAAAAAAATGCTACTAAGGCAGCTGATATGTCCAATGCCATCAGCCAAGAGTTTTTGAAGTTTGATGTATTGAGAAGCAGAGAAGCTACAGACCGTATTCTTGAATTTATTGATACTACACTTTACAGAGTAAATAATGATCTCTCCGAGTCAGAGATGAATCTCGAACGATTTAAAAGTAATAACAGAATCATAACTCCGGAATTGCTTGCATCTGACTTAAGTGATAAGATGAGTCAGCTGGAGCTCAGATTAACAGATTATACTTTAAATCTACTTGCTATATCTGAACTTAAAAAAACGATAGAGAGTGAGAAGAAAGTTGATGAAAAAATGCTCAGTTTAACCGGAATTTATAAAACCGATGAGATAAAGGACGTGCTAAGTAATTTAAATATTTTACTTGATAAACGCGAACAAGCTTTGATAATGGTTACTGATAAAGCAGAATATGTTCAAATGCTTTCCGGAAGAATTCAAAGACAGAAAGATTATTTACTGCAGTCTGTAGCTTATGAGGAAAATGGCATTAAGCAGAAAAAAGCAGAACTGGAATCGCAATATAGGAAACTGAACAGTAATTATTTGGGTATTCCTGAGCAACAAACAGAATTTGAACGGTTACAGCGAATTTTCAATGTAAATGAAAAGTTCTATTCACTTTTACTTGAAAAGAAGGCAGAGTTTTCAATAACTCGTGCCGGATATGTTTCTAAAAATATTATTCTTGAAGCGGCACGTCCTGCACCTGCACCATATTATCCTAATAAAAGCCTGATACTTAGTTCATGTATTATGGTTGGGTTTGTTGCAAGTTTTTTATTGATATTTATTAAATATCTGTTTTATAATCAAATTGGGTCTCTTGAAGAAATTGCGCAATATACCGATGCGCCATTATTAGGAATTGTACCAAGATATAAAAGAGAAATTCCTATCTCGCAATTATTGGTTGACAAAAGTCCAAAATCTGTGATAGCAGAAGCTTTTCGTTCTATTCGAACGAATCTTCAGTTTATCAATAATGATGATAAGCCGCAATTAATGGCGCTGACATCAACCATTTCAGGTGAGGGAAAAACATTTAATGCAATTAACCTCGCAGGTGTTATTTCATTTTCCGGAAAGAAAGTAATCATTCTCGACTTGGATATGCGTAAGCCTAAAATCCACCTGGGATTTAATGTGGAAAACAACAGAGGAATGAGTACTATACTAATTGGTAAGGACACCATTGAAAACTGTATTAATCACAGTGCACTCGAAAATCTTGATTTTATCACTGCGGGACCTATTCCACCAAATCCATCTGAGTTGATTATTAGCCCTAAAATGGATGAATTGCTTGAATATTTGAAAGTACGGTATGAAGTAATTATTGCCGATACACCTCCTGTTGGTGTTGTTAGTGATGGAATTCCTATGATTCAGAAGGCAGATTTTCCAATATATATTCTTCGTGCAAATTACAGTCGTAAAATGTTTATTCATAACATCAATAAAATTATTTCTGAAAATAAAGTACCACGACTTTCTGTAGTTTTAAATAGCGTTGATCAAACCAAACTCAAGTATGGATATGGTTATGGTTACGGCTATGGCTATGGTTATGGCTACGGATACAGTTATGGCTACGGCTATGGTTATTATTCCGAAGATGATAAAAAGCCAACAGGCTTCTGGAACAGAATTATTAGTTTTTTTATTAGGAAATAACCTCCAATGAAAATTATTAAAACTGCTTTAAACGGCATTTGTATTTTGCAGGCTGATGTTTTTTCAGATGAGCGGGGATATTTCTTGGAATCATATCATAAAGAGAAATTAAAAAACCTTGGTATAGAAGCAGAATTTTATCAGGACAACTTTTCATTGTCAGCCAAAAATGTACTTCGCGGCCTGCATTTTCAAAACCCTCCATTTGATCAGGGTAAACTGATAAAAGTTATTTCCGGTTCTGTGTTAGATGTTGTAGTTGATATTCGAAAATCTTCTGCTACTTATGGAAAGAATTTTACAATAGAATTGAATTCAGAAGATCATTTGATGGTGTGGATTCCACCGGGTTTTGCGCATGGTTTTGTTTCTTTAGCAGAAAACACCCTTTTTTATTATAAATGCACGAAGCCATATAATAAAGATTCTGAAGCAGGAATAATTTATAATGACCCTGCATTAAATATTAATTGGGGTGTAAATCAGCCGGTTTTATCAGAAAAAGATAAAATTTTACCAAATTTTAGTGATGCAACTATTTTGTTTTAAATTTCTATACTATACTTTTGCTCTAATTAAGTATAACAATAACCCCACCAACACATCTCATGCAGGCGTAGCATCAATGGTTGGTTTAATTCAAACAAAATGAAAGACATTGTAAACCACAACTATCATTTATTTATTTATGCCGTATTGTTTTTAGGATCACTGGCATTTTCATTTTTAATTAACTCATTGTTTTTACGTTTCTTTTTTACTTTAGGAATTCGAAATACAAATGACGGAACTGTAATCCGATGGGGCTCCATGTCCAAGCCTGCCGTAGGTGGATTGTCATTCTATATTGTATTCTTGCTTTCGTTGGCAACATACTCTGTTTTTTTTAATAATAATGATGCATTATACAACTCTCAGTTTATGGGGTTTATCATGGCAATGGCAATTGGGTTCCTGATTGGCCTTGCTGACGATGCTTATAACACAAAACCTGTACTTAAATTTCTTGCTCAGGTATCATGCGCATTTAGTTTTATTTTTACCGGCACCTATATTGACCTTTTCGATAACATGATTCTCAATTATCTTTTAACAATATTCTGGGTGGTTGGAATCATGAATTCTGTAAATATGCTCGATAATATGGATGGTATTACTTCAACTGTCAGTTTGGGTGTAATAATTTCTGCAGTTGTAGTCATCACAATGAGTAATGATATTAATAACCTTTATCTTGCTTCAATCATCGGACTTTCAGCAGGACTGCTAGGCTTTTTATATTTTAACTGGCATCCTTCAAAAATGTATATGGGCGACACAGGCAGTCAGTTTCTTGGAGTATTTCTTGCCGGTATAGGAATCATGTTTTTCTGGAACAATCCATATCATATAACAGAGTCGCTTCCTATCAAAAAAATTCTGACTGTAGCCATTGCATTTTTACTTCCTTTAGTTGATACCACTGTTGTTGTTGTAAACAGAATCAGTAAAGGTAAAAGTCCCTTCATAGGAGGTAAAGATCATACAACTCATAGTTTAGCCTATCTGGGATTAAAAGATAATCAGGTAGCTTGGGTTTATGCTGCAATTTCATTAATATCTGTAATCTTAGTTTATGTGTTAAATTTCCTGATAACCACTTGGGATATTTTATATACCGTAATTTTTGCCGGATATTTTCTTATCGTTCTGGCTGTGTTTTTTTATACAACATCACGCATCAGAGTTACAACAAAGAAACCTGCTGAGGCAACTCCTGCATATTCCACATCGCACTATAATTAATTCAGCCTGCTTTTTATTTAGTTTAAGGAATTGTTATATTCTGTAATTTTATGGCGTTACAGATTTCATGACACTTTACATCATCATTGCCAACGTTTTATTGAGTTTGATATGTTTTAGAAACAATGAGTTGTTGTCTAAAATGATTTTTAATCCTTATATGGTATCTCAACACAAACAATGGTACCGATTTATTACATCAGGGTTTGTCCATGCAGATTTTTTGCATCTCTTTCTGAATATGTTTGTGCTATACAGTTTCGGTCCTATAGTTGAAAATCATTTTACACTGATAAACGGTGAAAGTGGTTCCATACTATTCCTGATTTATTATTTAATGGGATTGGTTGTTTCAATCTTGCCAACATACTTCCGCAACAAAGACAATCAGTTCTACAATAGCCTTGGCGCATCCGGTAGCGTGTCTGCGGTGCTGTTTAGTTTTATTTTATTTTTTCCCTTACAGAAAATTTATCTCTATGGGCTGTTAGGTATTCCTGGAATTCTTGCAGGTGTAGGTTATTTGTGGCTGTCGAGTTACATGGATAAAAAGGGAGGAGATAACATCAATCATAATGCGCATTTTTGGGGTGCTGTGTATGGTTTTGTTTTTCCAATAACATTTGCACCGGGATTAATACTTACTTTCTTTGATCAACTAACAGGTATGCTCTGATGATTAATTCAAACAAAGCAATTTTCTTTGACCGAGATGGAGTAATCAATGACAATACTTTGTATTATACTTATAAAATTGCTGATGTTGTTTTTAATGACGGCATCTTTGATGCTATGAAAATATTTCAGGACAATGGTTATTTAATTTTTGTTGTTACCAATCAAAGTGGCATTGCAAAAGGAGTTTATACTCATAATGATGTTCTTGCAGTACATCAATTTATGTCAGCAGAATTTAAGAAGAAAAGCATAACTATAACAAATTATTATTATTGCCCACATCATCCTGAGAAGAGTAAATGCCTTTGCCGCAAACCCGATAGCCTGTTGTTAGAAAAGGCCATTGCACGTTATAAGGTTGATAAGAATAATGCACACTTTATCGGTGATATGGAAACAGACATGATTGCTGCAAACAGAGCAGGAGTAAAGGGTCATCTGATTGAATCAAACAGCAATATTGTTGAATTAGCAAGAAAAATCTGTCAGCATGAAGTGGGCGTATTATGATGGACAATGGGTTGATGCCGCAACTCCCGTTCTGAAGCTAAACAATAGAGGATTTATTTATGGCGATGGACTTTTTGAATCCATTCGTTGCAGTAGGGGTAAAGCAAATTTTTTGTCACTACATATTGAACGCTTACTTGCAGGGGTTGCTGTTCTGAATCTTAAGTGCGATTTTATAACTGAAGATTATCTACGTGAAATTATTTTAGAGATGAATCAAAGAAATAATTTTACAGATGGCAGCAAACTACGATTGTTGATTACGCGAAATGCCGGAGGCACTTACCTGCCTGAACAGAACAATGCCTCACTATGTATGCTTCCAATAACTGCAGTAGAATCTGAATATACAATACCTAAGTGTTTTATTGAATTAGGAATTTATAGTGAGCAACAAAAACCAATTAACAAACTTTCCGGATTTAAAAACTGTAATAGCCTTCTTTATGTTTTAGCATCAATATATGCACAAGAAATGAAATTTGATGACTGTCTGATATTAAATAGCAAAAACATGCTTTGTGAAGCAACGGCATCTAATGTGTTTTGGCTGAAAGGGAATAAGGTTTATACAACACCATTATCTTCAGGCTGTGTGAATGGTGTGATGCGTAAAGTTATTATTCAGCTGACTAGTGCTATAGAACAGGATATTTCAATAGAACAATTAATTGATGTTGATGAAATATTTCTTACCAATACAGGCTCAGGTATCAGACCGGTGAATAAAATGCAGGGTAAAGTATTTGGAACTAATTTTGGCATGCAACTTACTAATCGGCTTAATAATTTTATTATAGAACAAAAATGATATTACAGACTGACACCATTTGTGCTTTAATTACACCACCAGGTCGTGGTACTGTTGGTGTGATCAGAATATCTGGAATGAAAACATTTGAAATTATTTCAAAAATATTTACTCCAGCTAATAAAACTTTGTCAACTTCAGAGTTAGAACACCAACGTATTTATTTTGGAAAAATAGTTGACAAAAATGATTTGATTGATGAAGTACTTGTCTCCATATTTAAATCTCCTGCAACATATACCGGTGAAGATGTTGCTGAAATTAGTTGTCATGGGTCAGGTTATATCAGACAAAGAATTTTACAACTGATTATGCAATCTGGTGCTGTGATGGCAAAACCCGGTGAGTTTACCATGAGAGCTTACTTGAATGGGAAGATGGATCTTGCACAGGCGGAAGCTGTAGCAGATATCATTGAGGCAGAAAACTGTATTTCGCATCATGCAGCCATGCAGCAAATGCGTGGCGGTTATTCTGAAGAAATAAAATCACTGCGCGATCAGTTAATAAAGTTTGCCGCCCTCATTGAACTTGAGCTTGACTTTAGTGAAGAAGATGTTGAGTTTGCCAGTCGCGCAGAACTAAAAACACTTGTTTTAAATGTGCAAAGTAAGATTGAACATCTGCTTAAAAGTTTTGAATTAGGCAATGTCTTGAAAAATGGAGTTCCTGTTGTAATTGCCGGCAAGCCTAATGTTGGTAAGTCAACCTTGTTAAATGCATTGCTCAATGAAGAACGGGCAATTGTGAGTGATATTGCTGGCACAACACGTGACACCATTGAAGAAGAATTGAATGTTGACGGAATTCGATTTAGATTTATTGATACTGCAGGTATTCGTAAGACTGACGATGCCATAGAAAGCATTGGTGTGAAAAGAACATTTGCTAAAGCAAATGAGGCAAAGACTATTTTATTTCTTTTTGATCCAATGGAATCATCACCTGCAGATTTAAAAAATGAAATTTTGCAATTGCAGAATGAACTTGGAATTTCTGATAATGAATTGCAGAAGAAAGTTTTGTTTGTTGCAAATAAATCTGATGCATTAAGTACTAACTTTGATATGCATAGTTATGATAAATGTGGTGTGGTAATATTGATATCAGCAAAGAATAAATCAAATCTCAATTTATTGAAAGAAACATTAATAGAACGCTCAGGTATTGATGGTGTTGCTTTGAATGAGTCTGTTGTTACCAATGCAAGACATGCAATATCGTTATCGCAGGCAAAATCTGCTCTGGATTTATTTCTTCAGGGAATGGAAGATGGAATCAGCAATGATTTACTTTCGACACACATCAGAGATGCAATTTATTCTTTAGGGGAGATTACAGGGCAAGTGTCAACTGAAGACCTACTTGATTATATCTTTAGTCAATTTTGTATCGGAAAGTAAATATGTCTCATAAACTTTACATTAAAAATATGGTTTGCAACCGCTGTATTATGGCAGTTCAAAAGTTGCTGGAAGATAGTGGCTTCATTACAACAGATGTTCAGTTGGGTGAAGTGACTATTCAGGTAACACCAGATGAAGCAGAAAAGAAACAATTGCAGGATAATTTAAAAAAGTTGGGTTTTGAATTGATTGATGATAAGAAAAGCCGAATCATAGAAAAAATAAAAACATTAATTATTGATTTGGTTCATCATCATGATGGTGAGTTAAAAAAGAATCTTTCAGAAGTATTGAGTAATGAGTTAAAGCATGATTATACATACTTGTCAAATCTTTTTTCAGAAGTAGAAGGTACTACAATCGAAAAGTATTTTATTGCTCAGAAAATAGAACGTGTTAAAGAGCTATTAGTGTATGATGAATTGTCATTAAGTGAAATTGCATTCAGACTGAATTATTCTAGTGTAGCTTATTTGAGTAATCAATTCAAGAAGGTAACAGGATTAACTCCAAGTCATTTTAAGCAAATTAAAGCCGACAAACGCAAACCTTTAGACAAGGTGTAAATTTTACAATTCATTTCCATAAAACTATAACGTTTTTTGATTTCATTCTTTGCACCTTTGCAGTGTAAATTTGCTTTGATATGGAAAAGAATACTGATGACACAATTTTTCTTCCTTTAGAAAATGTAGAAAGCGAACATTGCGCACTGATAGTTGATAAAGGGCTTTCCAAGGTTGCAGGTGTTGATTCACATAAAGTTGAATTGAATAACAGACGTGCTGTAATTACTGTTTCAAATAAAGAAACTATTAAAGATGTCATTGCAACAATTAAAGACCTTGGATATGGCGTAACAACCGTAAGAAAAAAGTTTCCAGTATTAAATATGTCATGCGCTTCATGTGCAGTTAGTGCTGAGAGTATGATTCAATCGGTAAATGGTGTAATTAATGCTTCTGTAAATTTTGCCACAACAGAACTTACAGTTGAATATCTCCCAAACATGACCAATCCGCTGGCATTACAAAAGGCATTACAAGAGGTTGGATATGATTTGCTAATAGAAGATGAGGCATCACAACAGAATAGTTTTGAAAACATACAGCAGGAGAAGTTTAAAAAGTTAAAACAGAAGACTGTTTTAGCTATTGCACTATCAATTCCTGTTGTAATAATTGGTATGTTTCTTATGGATATACCTTATGCTAATGAAATTATGTGGCTGTTTTCAACCCCTGTAGTTCTATGGCTTGGTAAGGATTTTTTTATCAATGCATGGAAACAAGCAAAACACCGCTCTGCAAATATGGATACATTGGTAGCACTGAGTACAGGAATTGCATATCTGTTTAGTGTGTTCAATATGCTATTTCCTCAATTCTGGCATCAAAGGGGACTTCACGCTCACGTTTATTTTGAAGCCGCTGCTGTAATAGTTGCATTTATACTTCTTGGCAAAATGTTAGAAGAGAAGGCAAAGGGGAATACATCTTCAGCAATTAAAAAACTAATGGGGTTGCAGCCTAAAACAGTTATTGTAATTCAGTCGGATGGAACAGAAAAGCAAACTTTCGTTGAAGATGTGATTGTTGATGATATCATACTTGTGAAACCTGGCGAAAAAATTGCAGTTGATGGCAAACTTATCAATGGCAGTTCATACGTAGATGAAAGTACGCTGACAGGAGAGCCTGTTCCCGTTTTAAAAAACATAAATGACAACGTGTTTGCAGGTACAATCAATCAGAAAGGCAGCTTTCAGTTTAATGCACTAAAGGTTGGAAAGGAAACCATGCTGGCGCAAATCATAAAGACTGTTCAGGATGCGCAGGGCAGTAAGGCTCCGGTACAAAAATTAGTAGATAAAATTGCAGGGATATTTGTTCCTGTAGTTATAGGCATTTCAATACTAACATTTGTTCTTTGGCAAATTTTTGGCGGTGATAATGGATTAGTGCAGGGATTGTTGGCAGCAGTAACGGTATTGGTAATTGCTTGTCCTTGTGCTTTAGGTCTTGCAACACCAACTGCAATTATGGTTGGTGTTGGCAAAGCAGCTGAAAATGGAATTCTTATAAAAGATGCAGAGAGCCTTGAACTTGCAAAGAAAATTACAACTGTTGTTTTAGATAAAACCGGTACAATTACTGAGGGTAAACCGGTTGTTACAGATGTTTATTGGTATAATGATAATTCAAGTACTGCATCAATCCTCTATAGTATTGAAAAGAAGTCTGAACATCCATTAGCAGATGCAGTAGTAAAGAATTTCACTAAGACAGAAGATATAGAACTAACTTCATTTGAAAGCATTACCGGCAAGGGTGTAAGAGCAACATATCAGAAAGAGAATTATTTTGTTGGAAATATGACTTTCATAAAGGAGCAAAATATTTTAATAGAAGATATGAAAGTCGAAAAAGCTACTGCATGGACAAAGGAATCAAAAACAGTTATTTGGTTTGCCGATAGTAAGCAAGTGTTGTCCATTATTGCAATTTCAGACAGTATAAAGCCAACGTCAGTGGCTGCTATTCAGCAACTACATAAAATGGGTATTGAGCTTTATATGCTTACCGGTGATAACGAATCTACTGCAAAAGCAATTGCAGAAAAGACAGGTATTGATAAATATCAGGCAAGTATGTTGCCACATCAAAAGGCCGATTTTATTAAGGTGTTGCAGCAACAAGGAAAAGTAGTAGCAATGGTTGGTGATGGAATTAATGATAGTACAGCATTAGCTACTGCTGATGTTAGTATTGCAATGGGAAAGGGTAGTGATATTGCAATGGATGTTGCAAAAATGACAATTGTTTCCTCAGATTTAAATAAAATTCCAATGGCCATTCGGCTGTCAAAACAAACTGTTGCAACAATCAGGCAAAATTTGTTTTGGGCATTTATTTATAATGTCATTGGAATTCCAATTGCAGCAGGTATTTTGTACCCAATCAATGGATTTCTTTTAAACCCAATGATTGCCGGTGCAGCTATGGCTATGAGTAGTGTTAGCGTTGTGAGTAATAGTTTGAGATTAAAATGGAAAAAGTAGCAGTATATTTTACAAATAAAAATTATAATGTTGTAACCTGTCACTCAAACAAAATAACAAACTTTGCACACAGAAAAGCAATTTATTAATACTTAAATAAAATGGAAAACAAAAAACATCTTCAATTCAAGACCAACATTAACTGTAGTGGTTGTGTTGCCGCAGTAAAACCACATTTAGATAAACTAATCAGCAGCGAAAGTTGGCATGTAGATACAGCTAACAAGGATAAAATATTGTCTGTTTCAACAAATGATATTTCAGAAGAAGAAATTATTAATACTGTTCAGAAGGCCGGTTATAAAATTGAATTACTAAAAAAGTAAAAGACTTCTGAAGGAATTTGTGTTAAAAGTCTTGAGTTATTGAAACAATATAATGAGAGTTACTTAAAAAAATACCCGCCAAACAGTCAAATCAGATGTTTGGCGGGTAAATGTTATCAGTTAAATTATTCAACGATAAAGTGACCTTTCATGGTACCATAGTGACCAGGAAAAGAGCAAAGGAAATCATAAGTTCCTTTTGATGGAGCAGTAAATTCAATTTCTGTTGTCTCGCCACCACCAATTGTTTTAGTATGTGCAATTACACTACTAGCCATGTCAGCAGGAATATAATCGTTGTCTTTTGCTTTAATTGCAGCTGTTGCGAAATCTTGTAATGAAGTACCTGATGCTAGCAATACAAAATTGTGTCCCATTGCATCTTTAGGCGATTTTCCTGTGTGCTTTAAAGTTAACTTAACAGTTTGTCCTTCTTTAACAGTGATTTCTGTTTTGTCAAATTTCATATCATCTCCACCGGATATTTCAACTATTGCAGGCTCAGTTGGTGGAGCTACTGCCGGTGCTGCTTCTTCTGTTGCAGCAGGAGGTGTTGTCTCTGTTGCAGGAGTTTCAGGTTGTTTTGATTGATTACATGCTGCAAAAATAAAAGCAGCTGATGCTAATGCTAAAAGTGATTTTCTCATTTTAATGTATTTATTTGATTGTTATATATTGTATAATTGTTTGTAATAATATCTGAATTAATAGCGATTGAACTATTGTTCTAAAAACAGGTGCAAATGTATAGCATCAATTAGTTCTTTCCAAAATACAAGTATTAAACTACCGTTAATTATGAACAGTTTACAGATGCGACTTTATTAGAATTTAGATATGCCGAACATTCATTTAAAACACTCGTAATTAAATAGATAAGGGTTTAATTTTAATTAATTTTTACGAATGAATGATTTTAGTCAGTTTGAAATTTTTACATAAATCTGAGAATTATGCTTTCTCCGTAAGCTTATCTTTAAACTTCAGTGCCAAAAATGTAATGTACGTAATTGTCATAAAAAAAATACCGGAGATTAAAGCAAGCACACAGGCACCGGTTGCATATTGCATAAAATTTGCATGAATAGATTGCAATGTTATATCAGCCATACTTTGAAATTTCATATCGTTTGAAACGAAGAAACCTCCGAGATAATAACTAAAATAAATAATTAAAGGAATCATGGGTGGAATACTGATGTTTGCAGCAGTTATAAATAGCACCTTATTTAATCGAAACAAAACTGCTAAGGGAATACCTACAAGCAATTGAAATCCCCAGATTGGAACAATGCCCATAAATACTCCAAAACCAACGGAAAGTGATTTTTTTAAAATGCTTTCATCACGTCTGAAAATCTCTTCTTTTATAATTGTGAAAATTCCCTTCCTTCTGATGTATTTGAATAATCGTAATGGTAAATAATAAAAAAGTGTCAGGGTTACTAAATAAGTATTCAGGATACTGATTCTTGTAAAATCACGAAAAGGGCGAAAATGCGATACCCGTTCTTTCATGTCGTAAAGCACTCTGATATTTACTGGAATTATTTTTACATCTTGCCATGCAAGTTTTACTATGACTTCAATTTCTGTTTCAAATTTAGTTGTATAAAGTTTAATTTTCTTTAATGGTTCAAGAGGGTACAAACGAAATCCTGTCTGTGTATCGGGTAATTTTTGTCCCGTCTCAACCCAAAACCAAAAGTTGGAAAATTTATTACCAAATGAACTTTTTCCGGGCACTGATTCCTGATTCATATTTCTTGAACCCATCAATAATGCTTCCGGAAATTTTAGGGCATTCTCAATCATTACATCAATGTCTTCAGGATAATGTTGTCCGTCAGAATCAATGGTAATTGCATTTTTAAATCCTCTTGAAATTGCTTCTTTAAAACCTTTACGCAACGAATAACCTTTGCCGGAATTTGTTTTGTTGTTTAGTAAAACAATTTGCTCATTATATTGATTAAGAATTTCTGTTGTGTTATCTGTCGAACCATCATTGATAACAATAACATCGTTTCCTGAGCTGAAATTTAAAACACCATCAATAACTTTCTTTAGCGTTTTGGAATTATTATATGTTGGTATAATAACACATGCAGCTATGTCAGCCAATTTATTCACTGATAAATGGCGGTGATTTTAAAAAAACAAACACCCTCGTCTTCAGCAGATGTTGCTACTTTGTATAATTGACCATCTTTAGTAATACTGATTTTAAATGTAACTTCAGGATTCTTTTCAGGATTCATTACATTTAAAAATTTGCTGTTAATGACTTGCTTCAGCTTTACATTTTGCTCAATTGCATTTTGTGTGAGTTCTGTTGTCATTTGAATTAATACCACACCTGGCGTAACCGGTTGTCCCGGAAAATGACCTTTAAATATTTCATGTGCAGGATTTAGTTTAATCCGATACACACAATTTTGCCCGGATGTTTTATTGATGATGGTGTAGAAATCTTTCAGCACATCAGAAGTTTTTAAATAATGTGTCGTTCAGTTCTGTGTTTACCATTTGATTTGAAAACTTCATGATATTCCTGTCACCTGATTTTTCATAGAAAGCCAATTCTTCAAGTAATAAATTCTTTTTGTTGAATGAAAGTTGTATGTAATCAAATGCATTGCTCATTCTTTTGTTTCTTGGCTTTAATTTAACAATATATTCTGATTTGGTTTGAAAATACTGCGGATCGAATTGTTTGCCATTACTAAAATCACCATTAACCAAAGTCAGCATTAAATCTTTAATTCTTCCAACAACCTGATTGTAGGAACTGACATCTTTCTCATGATTATTTTCCTTCACACGTACTTTATTATTCTCACTGATAAAAACATAATTTGTGGGTTTTGTCTTTTCCCATCGCAATTTGTTTTCTTTCTTGTAATAAAAAATACCATAAGATGTTTGTGGCTCTTTCAATGCAGACATAAATCGTTGTTCAATAAAATCTGCTTTAATTGTATTGTTTGAAATGCTTGCTTGCTTGAGTTTTTCTGTTAACTCAGCCGGATTGTTCAATGGTTCCTGCTGTGCTTTGGCAAAAACAGGTATCCAAATGAATAGTATAAATGCAATTAACAATCTCATATTTCAATTAATTCAGCTAACGGTTTAATGGCAATGTTATTTTGATTACAATAGTTTAGCAATGCCGGTAAAATGGCAAGTGTTATATCTTTTGTGTCATGCAAAAGTACAATTGCTCCGGGTTTCAATTGTGAAGTTATCCGGTGTAAAAGTTTCTGCTCATTTTTTGCTGAGGTGTCATAACTTCTGATACTCCATCCAATAGATTTCAATCCTGTATTTTTCAACACATACTCATATCTGGGATTAGTTACTCCAAATGGTGGTCTTAGATAAACTGGTTTTTGTCCTGTAAGCTCTTCTATTTTTTGACTGCATTGATTAAAATCAGCCAACAACTTTTGCTTTGAAAACATGCCAATCCCTGCATGATGTGACCATGAATGGTTGCCTATAGTGTGGCCCTTGCTGACAATTAGATTAATAATGTCCGGATATTGTTCAGCCTTTTTGCCAATCACAAAAAATGTTGCTTTCGCACCTGCCAGTTCAAGAACATCCAATATTTTTTTAGTGACTTTTGGATCAGGTCCATCGTCAAATGTAAGTGATATACCTTCAGGTTTTCCTGTATTAACTGACTTTATAAAATAGTTCCATTTAATCTGATAGGAGCCCAATGCTGTAATTGTCAGATAAAGGAAAATAAGTGCCGCCAATAAATAAAAAAAGGATTTGTCCTGATAAAGGAAAACAAATAATGCAATAATGCAGAGAATAAAAATTACAGTTACGATTTTATGCTTCATTGCTTTTTATCATTATGAATCCGGCCCGTGCAGGTAGCAAGGTGTTTATTATTAAAGCCCGTTTATGGTTAGCAATTGTTTTGCCATAAACTTGTTTTGTCTTATTGCAGATTATATCAGTTGCCAGATGCATTGCAAAGGCAGAATTTGTAGCATACAATCCGCAAATTTCAGAATAATTAATGACGCACTTATCTGGAAATAATGTTTCAATTAATCTTGTTATATCTTTATTACGTCCATCATTCAAAATAAAGTCTATTTGTTTATCTGTTGATGTGCTCATGAAGTCTTTAATTTCATTTTCAAGTGATGAATAAAAAGCAGAAGTATGACATGCTTCAATAACAGCTAAAGTTTTTTCGTTTTTATTTTTTGATAAGACAAAAAATGAAGCACCACTTGTAAGTGGTAACGAGTTTAATTTAAAATGTGCTGCAATAGGATGTAATGCTTCAATATCCTCGTCTGCACTGCCAATAAGAATATTTCCATTTTTTTCATCAAGCATTAGCATAGTATCGAGCAACGCATGTTCAAACGACAGACTGTTTTGAGTGTGTGTCATATTGTATTGATGGTTGCCAAGAACCAATGAAATCTGACCTGCAATAGTGTTGTGAGTAGATTGAATGAATGAAGTAGGAGGGAGCAGCCCGCCTTCAATGGTAATTACATTGTTTAGAAATTTTTCAGTGTCATAAAGACAACCCAATCCTGTACCGGTTATTATTGCATCAGGTTGTTCAATGCCAGCTTCTTTTAATGCAAGATTACTGCAGGCAACAGACATTCTCAGTATTTCACTCATCCGTCTGATTAATGCAGGCGGAACATACTCTTTGTAATCAGGTTTAATTAATGATTCAATTTCTTTAGAAAGATTCGAGGAAAACCCTTTGCTTGCAAACGAAGGTTGATGAGAAATGGTGGAAGCAGATTGAATACAATACATAATCAAATGCCTGAAAAAATTAGTGAAGAATTATTTCCGCCAAAACCAAAAGAGTTTGACATCACATGTTTTGTTACAGCTTTTGTTGGTTCTGTAACAGGATGCATGAGTGTTTCCTCCAAAGGGTCATTGTAGTTTAATCCTGCAAAGTGGATTTGATTTTTTATTGCAAGAACAGAATATACTGCTTCAATTGCACCGGCTGCTGCCAATGTATGACCTGTGTATGCCTTGGTTGAACTAAAAGGTGGTATAGACTCGCCAAAAACATTTTTAATTGCAATGGATTCGCTAAGATCATTGTTTTTAGTCCCTGTGCCATGAGCGTTGATGTAAGAAATTTCTTTAGGCCCAAGCCCTGCTTTCTTCAATGCATTTTTCATTGCAATTGTGGCTCCTTTACCATCGGGTGATGAAGCAGTCTGATGATAGGCATCGGCAGCATTATGCCATCCTGTTAAACTGCAAATTGGTTCATTGCCCGAAATGTTTATGCTGTGATCACTTTCCAACAATAAAAAACCTGCGCCTTCACCTAGGTTAAGTCCGTTTCTGTTATGATCAAATGGCTTGCACCATTCATCATCATATATCATCAACGATTGAAAGCCTTTAATTGTAAAATCTGTTATCGGATCAGTTCCACCAACTAAAACTCTGTCCATTTTTCCTTGCTCTATCATTCGTGCTGCAAGCATTATGGCATTAGCGGCTGATGAACATGCTGTAGAAAGTGTATTAATGTAACCTGAAAATCCTAAGTAAGCTGCAATATTTTCTGAAGTATTTCCACTATCGTGAGTTCGTGTCAGATTAAAATCAACAGGTAGATTCTTTAAGACCTGCCTGTAATACTTCTCTGTTTTATCCATACCGCCAACAGATGTAGATGAAATAAAACCGGTACGTAATTTTTTATTGTGAAAGTTTTTACCCATAGCTTGTTCGGCTGCAATTATTCCAAGTAATGAAGTCCTTGAAAAATTACCATTAGTTATAGATAACATCTGTTTAAGTTCAGCATTTGATTTTGCAATGCTTCCTGCTTGAATAGATTTTTGTTCTTCCGGGAATTTAAATGCAGTTATACCGCTCTTCTTATTTAATAAAGAATGATAATTTTCTTCAACTGTTAAACCAATTGCAGAAACTACACCAATGCCGGTGACATAAACCTTCATCGAAATTTACTTTTTATTTTTCTCAATGTATTCTGCCATGGTACTGATAGAATAGAATACAGATTTTCCTTCTTCTGGGTTTGTGAGTTTAATGTGATAGTGTTTGTCTAAAAGTACTATCAATTCCAATGCATCAATTGAATCGAGTCCCAAGCCGCTATCACCAAACAAAGGAGCTTCATCACTGATGTCTGCCGGTGTTTTATCTTCCAAATTCAGTTGTGTAATTAAATGCTTCTTTAATTCTTCTTTTAAATTATCCATTTCACTTTATTATTTTATACCAATGTTCAATTTCTTTACTATCCAAAATTCCCGGTGATGTTTCTGAATTAGCTTCTGCAAAGAAAACAAATACATCTGTTACAGGAAAAAGGTTTATCCATCCACAGAATAATGCTTTTGCTTTTTGAGGAATAAAAATACCTGCATGAGAACTGAAATGCTCGGCAGAAAATTCAGGTAGTATGGTAAACAAATTTTCGCCATACCATTTATGTCTTATTGCCAACTCACCTAAAAGTATGTTCGGAAGGGTATATACAAACTGAGAAGGTGAAGGACTATTCTCTACTTTAAAGGAATGATTAAATCGCTCATCTGATTCTGAACAAGAGTGGCTGTTGGCAAATAACAATGCGATTTCATCGTCAGCAAATTTAGATATCGTAGGAATTGTCTGACAAACTATTTCCGTTGCAAGCCATCCCATTTTTGAGAGCAAATCCATTTTGTAAAACTTAGGATACTCTGTTTTCAGGAATCGGTAAAGCTGCATTGATAGCTCTTCATGCTGATTCTTGTCAGAGGTAAAATATTTTTTACCATTAACTAAAACTTCGTTTTGATGAATTCTACAGCAACCTGTTATTTTCATTTTATCTTTTGCAATAATAGTGATGCATTACATCCGCCAAAGCCGGATGCTGTTTTTAAGACAGTGTTTATTGTAGCAGAAGCAGCATCTTTTATCAAATTAAGCTCAACGGTTGTCCCTTTGTTATAATAACCGGCAGAAGGAAGTAATTTGTTTTCATGCATACAGGTTATGCATAAAGCTGTTTCAATAACACCGGCAGCCCCAAGTGTATGTCCTGTAAATCCTTTGAAACTGTTTACCGGAATGTGTTGCATATTTAACCTGTTAAAAGCTATTGCTTCCATTTCATCATTAAACACTGTAGCTGTGCCATGTGCAGAGATAAAATCTATATCTTCCGTCTTAATGCCAGCCGAATTAAATGTTTTATTTATACTGCGAAATAATCCTTCGCCTGTTCTTGATGGTCCCGAAATATGATTGGCATCATTACTTGAACTTCCACCTAAAAAGCAAACAGGTGTTGAAGTAAAAACATCTTTACTTGCAGATAATAAAACTGCACCGGCACCTTCACCTAAATTAATTCCTTTTCTATCATTGTCAAACGGTTTGCAATGCTCATCACTAATAGCATAAAGAGATTGAAAGCCATAAACGATAAAGTCTGTTATCATGTCAATACCAAGTACAATTATATTTTGATATTGTTTGTTTTCAATAAACGCTGCTGCTGCATTGATTGCCATGACGCCAGACGCACATGCATTGGAAATGATGAGTGGAAAATGTTTTAGTTTTAATTTTTCGTAAAGGAATTTTGCCGGACTGATTATTGCATTTTCAAATCCTTTTGATAAATCGCCTTTGGTGGTACTGATGATAAGAAGAGTAGATTCTTCAGTAAGCAGATTGGCTTTCGATTTTTGCAATAATTGTTCAATAGTTTGTGCAGCTAATGTGTTAAAGTCCGGTCTGTTCTCTAAGTACATAGAACAATAGAAAGACTCTCCCTTAAAACCATTTCCTGGTATCTTGCTAACACCTGATTTTTTTTCGGCAATCTTTTTAAAACAATCTACCACATTGCCATTAGGACTAAGTATGGTTTCCGACCCTATGTATATCACTTGCTAATGTTTAATGCCTATAGAATTTTCCCATTCAATGTAAAATGGTGGTTTCACCAATTCCATTTCGCGCTCAACTACACTTAGAAATACCTGTGTGGTATGACCTTTAGCACTTAATTTTCCTGTGGTTTTATTCAGGATGTCAAAATCAAACATAATTTTTGCTGATGGTGTAGGGTGAAATTTTGCTATTGCAACAACTTCTTCACCATAATTAATTGGCGATTTATGTTCAACAGATGATTTGACAATTGGAGTGAAAAAACCACGATGATAAACATCAAGATAGGTGAGACCATATTTTATTCCGAATGCCTCGCGTGCATCTTCAAAAAAACGCAGATAGTTTCCGTGCCATACCACACCCATTGCATCGGTATCACTGAATCTTACTTTAATGGGAATTTCTACTTGTAAAAGTTGTTTCATGCAAGAGCTATTTTCATTTCACATTCTACCAATAATTTCTCATTACAAGTATTTTTACCCTTTATTAAAAATATATTGCCAAGTGTGTTTGTAATTTCAACTGTTGTTAATATGGTTGTTCCATATTCAGGCAATTGGTGTACTGTAAGTTTACTGATAGAACCTATGTAACCAATAGATGGGCCTTCATTTTTTTGCTGACCAATAAATCCAAAACCTGCTGCACAGGTTTGCGCAATATTTTCTATCAATGCCGGTTCTGTCAAATATCCATTTTCACTAAATATATTTTCTTTCTTTACCAGAAATGAACTTAAAAATCCTGATTCATTGGCATGAATAAGATTGTCAATCATGACAAAAGGAAAGCGCTGTGGAATATAGTTTTCGATATTTACTTTTTCAATAATCATTCGCTGTAAAAATCGTAATAATTAAACCATTGTTCAGGATATTTTTTCACTTTTTTTTCCAATTCTTCAACATACAAGGCAGCAATATCCTCAGGTGATTTCTTTTCAGTTATGGGTTTGGTAGCACTTAACTCATAGTGAAAATCATTAGCTTTAAGAGCAAAAACAAAAGTGACGGGTGCATTAAAACGTGATGCCAGCAAAAACGGTCCGTAGGGAAAATGGGCTTTTCGGCCCATGAAATCTAATTGAATGGTTTTTGTGCCCGGCAAGTATCTGTCACCATGCATGGCAATGAGTTCATTGGCGGCTAATGCATTATTAACTTTTACAATATGGGAAAGGTCGTCCTTCACAGCAATTATGGAGAATTGCGAACCACCGGTGCTGTTATCTAAATATTGTTTTAGTTTTTTAGCTTCTGCATCAACCATCAGAACATGAATGGTTGAAGAAACTCTTGACTTGAGAAGGTTTCCGGCAGTTTCCCAGTTGCCAACATGGGCACTGATGAGTATGCCACCTTTTCTCTGTTCCTGCATTTCGACAAGAAATTTCTCGTTTTCAAAATTATGACTGAAAACATTGCCTTTTCCAAGTAAAAATGCTGTACGGTCAACTAAGGTCTGTCCTAAGTAGTAAAAGTTTTTTCTGCATAGTTTTTTTGCAACAACTTCATTGACCTTTAAGGCTCTTTGATAAAAATTTATGAGGATTTTCTTTGGTTTTGCTGCGAATAAAAAATAGTAGTAAGTAACAAATCGCAAAAGAAAATAGGCAGCCCTAACTCCACCATATTGAATCATGAAAACAAAAATGCGATAACCTAAAACAGTGCCTCTGCTACGGCCGTCCCACTGTGCCATTTTATCAGGCCATAGCTGCAAGTTTGCGCTCTACAAAATTGTAGAAGTCTTCAAACGTGCTTATGCTTTTAAAATCTTCTCCGGAAGTTTTAAAACCGAAATTCTCTTCTATTACAACAACAAGATCAACATAGTCAAGACTGTCTAATTCTAAAGTATCTTTCAGATTTTTCTGGTCTTCAATTAAAGTTTCATCTACTTCAAATTCTTCCGATAAAAAACGTTTTGTTGTTGCTACTATTTCTTCTCTGTTCATTCAATTGGTAAAATAGGAGGGAGTAATATTTTTTGCAAAGATAATTTTTGATGAAGAAATATCAAAGCATTTGTTCAATCAAGTTTTGTTTTTATGCAGCCAATAATGTCATTTCTTCGTTCCATCTGTACGATTGTCAGAGTGAAATGTTACGTAGAATAGTATATTCAGTCCGTGATACTATGTGGATTGAATTGTATTTCTGTTGTAATTTTATAAACAAATGCGTTTGTCCAAAATTGATATCAATCATCCAAACTGACTTTAGTATGGCTTAAAAGTCTTGTAAATTAATACGATTACAATTCACAACAATAAATTCTGTTCCCACTGGGGTTAAAACTTATTAACAATTTAAGAAAAAAGTATTTCTTACTTTACTTTTGGGCGCATTAAACCTGAGCCAAAGTGTTAGCCAATATTGCCAAAAGAATTTTACCAGATGGTACCAGACAAATGGTATCGGATTTTTATTATGAGCAGAAACTATTTAAAGCTGCCCGGGCAATTGCAATGGTTAAAGGTCCTTCGGAAGTACTTGATGAGACATATTTTGAACCTTTATTTGACCAGTATCCTGTTGGTGATCCTGTGATGTATGATGCCGTTTCAATAAGAGAAAGAGGGATTCAACGTGCCGAAGATTTAATCGGTATAATGCATAATTACACCAGGACATCATACAATAATATACTTGAATTGGGTGCCGGAGATGGCATGGTAAGTTCATCATTACAAGAACGTGGCAAGCAAGTTACAGCCATAGAATTCAGAGATGATGATTTTGACCAACGAGCACAGGAGTCAGGTGTGAACCTGATGAAAATGGATGCTGCCGAACTTCAGTTTGAAGACCATTCATTCGACTTTGTTTTTTCATATAACTGTTTCGAGCATTTTCCTGACCCACAAAAAGTATTTGAAGAATCACTGCGAGTGTTAAAGCCAGGCGGTTTAATGTTTATTCACTTTGCGCCTTTATATCATTCTCCTTATGGTGCACATGCCTATAATAATGTTGGCATACCCTATTGTCAGTTTTTGTTTGATAAGCATTTTTTGAATAAGTGGATCAATACTCATGCTGATGAGAAATTCAATATAGATGCAACGCTAAACCGATGGCATATAGACCAATTCAGAAAGTTGTTTAAACAGACTTACTGGGATAAGTGTAAAATTGGTTATTACAAAGAGTTTCGTTCTCCTTATTTTCTGGACTTGGTGATTAAACATCCGCAATGCTTCAAAAATAAAATAATGAGTATGGATGATTTAATCATCAGCGAAATAAAAGCAGTCTTTGTGAAACAATAATTACTTGTTTCCAAGATTGAACTTCCATCGTCCACTTTTATCTATCAGTTTTTCAAAGAAAAGCACACCACATATTGCTCCCAAACTGTTGGCTAAAAAATCAAACCAGCTACCACTTCTGTCTGTGTAAAAGTAGGATTGCATCAGTTCTAAACTCCCTCCATAAATAACGCCAATTGCTATTGCAATTAGATTATAAGAACTCACTCCCTTATAAATAAAAAGCCAGGCTCTTTTTAAGAGTAAAATGAGAATAAAAAATAATGTAAAATGAACCAATTTGTCCACCGACAACAAATCTGCCCATGAATAATGAGGCAAATTTTTACCGGGTATGGCACAAAGAATAAAAATGAATAAACCCCACATTAAGGGTGGGATATAATGACGAATCATTAAAATTTATCAGGCACCTGCAATGGCAGCATAGCCATCGGCAGAAAGAAGTGCACTAAGTTGTGAGGTGTCAGAAATTTTTACTTTAACCATCCAACCATCACCATAAGGATCTTTATTTACACTATCCGGTGCATCAGTAAGCTTTGGATTTATTTCAACAATGGTACCATCAACAGGCATAAACAAATCAGACACAGTTTTTACAGCTTCAACAGTTCCAAAAACTTCGTCTTTTTTCAAAGTTTCATTTAATGTGTTGATGTCAACATATACAATGTCGCCCAACTCGCCTTGTGCAAAGTCGGTAATTCCAATTGTAGCTATGTCGCCATCTATTTTAATCCACTCATGTTCTTTGGTGTATTTCAAATCAGCAGGTAGGTTCATATTTATAATTTTATGTTGAATTGTTTTTGCAAAAATAATTTTAAAAATAAAGTTTTAAAAATTTTAAATCAGTTTGTATTTCTTGTAACCTTCAATAACCTTGTTAGCTGCAATATCCCAACTGATGTCTTCAAGGTCTTTTTGTGCATCTTTAACAACCTGCTTGTGGAGTGTGTCATTATCCAATAAACCAAGCAAATATTCAGCAGCCTGATTGATATCCCAGAAATCAAATTTCAGAGCACCGGAAAGCACTTCAGATACACCAGATTGTTTACTGATTACGACAGGCACATCAAACTGTACGGCTTCCACAGCAGAAAGTCCGAATGGCTCACTCACGGATGGCATACAGTAGGCATCAGCAATAGAAAGCAGGTAGCGTACTTTGTCTAAGCCAAGAAATCCTGCAAGATGAAAGCGATGTCCTATTCTGTTCTGAGCAACTTTTTCTAATATTCTGCTTTGCGCATCACCTGTGCCCGCCATGATAAAACGCACATTTTGATTTTTCTCTAAGACTTTGGCTGCAATATCTACAAAATATTCAGGGCCTTTTTGTCTTGTTAAACGTCCTACAAAAAGTACTATTTTCTCCTTATAAGGACTTTTACTCCTGAAAGGTTTCACCTCTCTGATGCCATTGTGTACAGGAAATATTTTTCTGTAGTCAATACCGTAATATTCATTAATGATATTTCCGGTAAAGTTACTTACAGGCATGAGCACATCTGCTTCCTGCATACCTCTTTTTTCCATCTGATATACCCACCCTTGGCTGTTTACTCCGCCACGGTCAACTTCTAATGAATGGACATGTACCACCAATGGCTTACCACTTTGTTTTTTTATTTCCATTCCTGCCAACATGGTCATCCAGTCATGCGCATGGATAATATCAAAATCCAATGTAAGTGCAAGACGTGCTGCGAGTTCACCAAAAACTGTTACCTTCTCAATAACATCACCACCATAAAGATCATCAATATGAAAAACTTTTGCATGACGATTGCCAATCTTTACTTCTTTCATGTATTGCGATTCAACATCAATACCCGGAATTTCGAAAGCTGCCTTTCTGTCTGTGTAGTATGGATTTAAAGCAGAAGGAATAAAATGTACATCTTCAAAAGTTTTGTATTCTTCTTTGTAGTTAACTTGTTTAAGTGTTCTTGAATCAATTGTATTAAGACCAATCAGGTTGAGGTCTTTAATAACAAAATCAGGATTACTCTTAGGGATAACCATAGACACTTTTGCATGTTTAACCATAGCCAGACATAGGTCATGACAGGCAACACCCAGTCCACCGTTTATTACAGGAGGGAATTCCCATCCAAGCATTAAAACTTTTGGTTTCCGCATAATTGTTAAAAATCAGTAAGAATACTGCTGAAAAATAATTTGATTTTTCAATGGGCAAAAATAGGGTAAAGAATGATTGAAAACTATTGAATTATTAATGTTTGATTAACAATAGTTGTTAAGAATAGAATTTAAGGGTTATACACATTCTGTTCTTGAAATTCAGCAGCTAATTATCATGTTATATGTGGTTAGATTCTTTAATTTCACGCCTTCGAATAAAACATTTTTTTTAACAGCAAATGAGATTAAAAAATTATATTGCCGGACAGTGGGTGGAAGGCACCGGAAGTGGAACTCCATTGTTTCATGCAGTTACAGGAGAACAAATAGCCATAGCTTCTTCTGAGGGGTTAGATTTTAAAGCCATGTTAGACTATGCACGAACAGTGGGTGGACCTGCATTGCGCGCAATGACTTTTCATGAGAGAGCAAGAAAACTAAAAGCATTAGCCATGCACTTAATGGCTAAGAAAGAAATGTTTTATCAGTTGTCTGGTGCTACAGGTGCAACCCGCAACGATTCATGGATTGATATTGAGGGGGGCATTGGGACCTTATTTGCCTATGCCAGTAAAGGCAGACGCGAATTGCCAGACGAAACTTTTTTAGTAGAAGGAAATATTGAACCATTATCTAAGAATGGAACTTTTATCGGACAGCATATCTGTGTGCCTCTTGAAGGAGTTGCCATTCATATCAATGCTTTTAACTTTCCATGTTGGGGAATGCTTGAAAAACTGGCGCCAACAATTGTTGGTGGAATGCCTGCTATAATCAAACCTGCCACCGCTACTTCCTATCTTACGGAATTGATGGTGAAAGAAATTATTGCTTCAGGCATATTACCTGCAGGTGCCTTACAGTTGATTTGTGGCAGTGCAGGTGATATTTTAGACCATGTAAACTGTCAGGATATAGTAACTTTTACCGGAAGTGCAGAAACAGGAAGAATGTTGCGTCAGAAGCCTGCTATTATTGATAATTCAGTGCGTTTTACCATGGAAGCCGACTCTTTAAATTGCTGTATTTTGGGGCAGGATGCCTCTCCAGATACAGAAGAGTTTAAGCTTTTTATAAAAGAAGTTGCACGCGAAATGACTGCTAAGTCCGGACAGAAATGTACGGCAATAAGAAGAACAATAGTGCCTGCAAAATATGCTGATGAAGTGGCGACAGCGCTTAAAAAACGGCTGACAGATATTCGCTTAGGCAACCCTTCTGTTGAAGGAGTACGCATGGGTCCATTGGCAAGTAAGAGTCAGGTAAAAGATGTAACAGCACAGGTAGCTAAACTAATGACTGTTTGTGATGTGGCTTTTGGTGATCTTAAAAATTTTGAAGTAACCGGTGCCGATAAAGAAAAAGGTGCTTTTATGCCTTCAATGCTTTTGTATTGCAAAAAACCATTGTCAACTGCAGAGCCACATGCCATTGAACCATTTGGTCCTGTCACCACAATAATGCCTTATGATAATACTGGTGAAGCAATAACATTAGCTAAAATGGGTAAAGGAAGCTTAGTAGGTTCTTTGTTCACTGCTGATGATAATATTGCCAGACAGGTTGTATTGAATACTGCTGCCTATCATGGCCGAATGTTAGTTATCAATCGTCATTGTGCTGCAGAAAGTACGGGGCATGGTTCTCCAATGCCACAGCTTATTCATGGCGGCCCCGGCCGTGCCGGTGGTGGCGAAGAAATGGGAGGCATCAGAGGTGTAAAGCATTTTATGCAGCGAACAGCTTTACAAGGCTCACCTACAACACTTTCAAATATCTGTAATACATACCTGAAAGGTGCAGAAACATTTGAAGATATTATACATCCATTCAGAAAATATTTTGATGACCTTAAAATTGGTGACACATTAATCACACATAAAAGAACCATTACAGAAGCTGATATTGTAAACTTTGCCGGAATTAGTGGTGATAATTTTTATGCACATACTGACGAAACATCTCTCGAAGGCTCAATTTTTGAAAGAAGGGTAGCCCATGGTTACTTCATTATTTCTGCAGCAGCAGGTTTGTTTGTTGACCCAAAGAAAGGACCTGTACTTGCAAATTATGGATTGGATAGTTTACGTTTTACACAGCCGGTTTATGTTGGCGATACCATCCAGGTAAGACTAACATGTAAGTCGAAAACCAAGAAAGAAGACCGTGAAGGGCAGGTGCCTCAGGGTGTAGTTGAATGGGATGTTGAAGTAACCAATCAACGTGGAGAAACCGTAGCTGTTGAAACTGTTCTGACATTGGTGGCACGAAAAATGTAAGGTTTTAGAAAAAAAGATTAATATTGATGAAAGCTCTTTTTACAATTTGGCTGTGTTTAGTTTTTAGCCTGACAGCATTTTCTCAAAACGAATACAATAATTTTGTTGTAGAACGTAAAAATGTTCAGAAACAGATTGATGAAATGCTCAGGTCTGACAAGGCTTTTAAGAACAGAAATGCCACAGCAGAATTTCAGGCTTTAATACGGAAGCTGCTTGAACTTGACGATAAAATTATTCTCTCTGCAAACTATACTGTAAATACGTTGCAGAATGAGAACAAGGATCTCGAAAAACAGGCTAACCTGAAACCCAAAACCATCATAAAAACTGTTCATGGCAAAACGGTAACTGTTGCTAACGACAGTATTTATGATGCACTTTTTATTGCACAAAATAGGTTAACCAACCTCAACGATGCCTTAAAAGCTAAAGATGGAGCGTTTGACCAACTTTTGAATAAATCCGATAGCCTGATTGTAGCTAATAAAACCATGCAGGCTCGCTTTGATGCATTAATGGCTGACAACAAAGCCTTGAATGAGAAAAATATTGTTCTTATTGTTTTCAACTCATTAGTAGCAGTTGGACTTATTCTCTCGTTGTTTTTTCTACTGAGAAAACCTGTTGCTAAAAAAATGTTGCTGAACACACCTGAGAGCGAAAAACCTTTAGCAAGAGTTGAACATAGTAGGGTTTTGCAACAGGTGCCTGTTGCAAAACCTGTTGAAGTAAAGCCGGAGCCTGTAATAAAAGTTTCGCCCGAAGGAATTTTGTCTGCCTCGCATGATGCATTGGATTTTAAGCTCGACCAGATTGAAAAACTTGCCCGCCTGAAAGAGAAAGGTTATCTGACAGACGAAGAGTTTAACATTCAGAAACGTCAAATCCTTGGTGTTTGATTTTTTGGCTTTTTAACTGAATTAAAAATGTGTAGTAAGATTTCATAGCAAGATGGTTGTTTTTAGTGAATGATAATTGTCATTTGGATACATAATTGACTGTAAAAGTGTGTAACTCTTATGTTTTGTTAATAACACAGAAAAGGTATTGTGAGATTTGATTTTTGATTTCATAAATATGGTTACTTTTGCAGCCTTAAATCAAAATTTCAATCATGCCATATTTATTTACTTCAGAGTCAGTATCAGAGGGACATCCTGATAAAGTAGCCGATCAGATTTCAGACGCTTTAATTGATAATTTTTTAGCATACGACCCAACATCAAAAGTTGCTTGCGAAACATTAGTAACTACAGGCCAGGTAGTGCTTGCCGGAGAGGTAAAGTCTAATGCTTATTTAGATGTTCAGGATATTGCCCGTAAGGTTATCAAAGAAATAGGTTATACAAAGAGTGAGTATATGTTTGAAGCCCATTCTTGCGGTGTGTTTTCTGCTATTCACGAACAAAGCACAGACATCAATCAGGGTGTAGAACGCAAAAAGCCCGAAGAACAAGGTGCCGGTGATCAGGGAATGATGTTTGGATATGCCTGCCGCGAGACAGATACCTACATGCCTTTAGCAATTGAATTGGCACACTTATTACTTCGTGAACTAGCTGCAATTCGCAGAGAAGGAAAAGTGATGAAATATCTTCGTCCGGATGCAAAATCGCAGGTAACTATTGAGTATAGTGATGATAACAAGCCACAAAGAATTGATGCAATTGTTATTTCTACACAGCATGACGACTTTGCAAAAGAGGCAGCCATGCAAAAACAAATTAAACAAGATGTTATCAATATTTTAATTCCGCGTATTCTTAAAAAACTTCCTAAGAGAGTTCAGGTGTTGTTTAATGATAAAATTAAATATCACGTTAACCCAACAGGAAAATTTGTGATTGGCGGGCCACATGGTGATACCGGACTTACAGGAAGAAAAATCATTGTTGATACTTATGGTGGAAAAGGCGCACATGGCGGTGGTGCTTTCAGTGGAAAAGATCCTTCAAAAGTTGACCGTAGTGCGGCTTATGCAACACGACATATTGCAAAACACCTTGTAGCTGCCGGTGTATGTGACGAAGTTCTTGTTCAGGTTGCTTATGCTATTGGCGTTGCACAGCCTGTTGGTTTGTATGTAAATACCTATGGCACATCAAAGGTAAAAATGACTGACGGAGAAATATCAAACAAACTTTCAAAGATGAAAGAGTTTGATATGCGTCCATATTTTATAGAGAAACGTTTTAATCTTCGTTCACCAATTTATTTAGAAACTGCAGCCTATGGACACATGGGTCGCGATTCTAAAACGGTTGAAAAGGTTTACAATAAAGGACAAGCGAACGAGAAGAAGATTAAAGTAAAACTTTTTCCTTGGGAAGAATTAAATGCAGTTAACGAAACGAAGAAAGTTTTTGGAATCAAATAAGAAAGAGCCCCACAAGGGGCTTTTTTATTGAAGAGTATTTGCAATAGAAACTAAATTGTTGCTATCAGCCAAAAAGCATTTTAAAATAAAAGGATGGCTTGCGTAGTTTCTCTCTTAAATCTATATCATCAAACATACAGCTTATGGTCTGACGGAAGGTTTCGTTTTTTGACGCCTTATTGACTACAAAATTAAACAGCGAAGGATAATTGCAAAGTTTTTGAAGTGTATGACTTAATTTTAATTCATTCCAAAGTCTGTTATAAACAAACTGATCATAACCTGATAAAAAATCATCGGTATAGTTGCTGCTATTTATTGCATCACGCGACACTTCTGCGGCACGCATGCCGCAGTACATGGCATTGCTGATACCCTCACCACTGAATGGATCAATCATGCTTGCTGCATCACCACATAAAATAATTCTGTTGCCTGATAATTTTCTTTTCTTAGAACCTAATGGCAATCCCCATCCATCAATGTTGCCTATAATGTTTGCATCTTTAAAACGATCTTTTATGGAAGGATTATTTTTAATGGCAAGAAGCATAGCTTCTTTCAGATTTACCTTTTTTGAACTGATGGTTCGTGTCAGCATACCTGCACCAACATTAGCCATGCCATTGGGTAATGGAAATATCCAGAAGTATCCGGGTAGCATTTCTTTCAGAAAATGTAACTCAATAAAATTCTCACTATGAAACCCTGTCACACCGGAATAGTATGCCCGAACGCCTCCGCAATAGTGTCCTGCATCGAGTTTGTGATCAGGAAATAATTTATTGCAAATGCTATGTGCACCATCACAGGCAATGACTAAAGATGAACTTACATTGTAAGTTTCTTTATTCTGTGTATTTAAAACATTCAGTGTGACACCTTCTTCGCCTTTTGTTATTTTCTTTACTTCATGGCCTTGCAGGAAATTACAATACTCCGGGTTCAATAATTTTATTAATGAAAAATCGAAATCAATTCGTTTACTCACATATCCGGGTGAATGATTTAAAGTTGAGTTTACGGCTTTAAAAGGTACTTCTAATGTTTTGCCATTGGGTGCACCAAATAAAATTCCATTGCTTCCCAGACATTTTTCGTTTTGTACTAATAGCTGCTGAATTAAATCGGGATTAAGTTTCTTCAATACAGGTAGAACTTTTCCGCTTAATGCATCACCACAAATTTTGTCGCGCGGAAAAACAGCTTTATCAATCAAAGTATGTTTGATTCCAAAGGAAGATAGAAACATAGATGCCGTTGCACCTGCTGGGCCTGCACCTACTATAGTTATGTTGTTTTTTAATGGCTCAGTATTATTCTGCACAATAAATCTTTCAATTAGCTACTGGAACATTTTCATAAACTTTCAAATGATTGTACAGTGTATCGCGTTCAACGGCAACAAAACCATTCTGCGAAATCAAATCAACTAATTCTTGCGTGGTTAAAGTTGGATTTTGTTCCTCAGAACCTGCCATTGTATAAATGCGTGTTGTGTCATCAATAGTGCCATCCATATCGTCAACACCAAAATTTTGTGAGAGTTGTGCAGTGGCTCTGCCTATCATGGGCCAATAAGCTTTTACATGCTGAAAGTTATCTAAAAAAATCCGGGCAACAGCATAATTTTTTAAATCTTCTACCTGAGTAGTTTCAGAAAGATGGCTCATCTCATTATCCTTATTCCTGAATTTTAAGGGAATAAATGTCTGAAAGCCCTTAGTCTTATCCTGCAGATTTCTTAATCTGTTCATGTGGTCAACACGATGAGAATAGCTTTCATAATGACCATACAACATTGTTGCATTTGAGGGTATGTTTAATTGATGTGCTTCCTGATGAATATTCAACCACTCCTCAGCATTACACTTATCTGCACAGATTTTATTGCGAATTTCCTCATCAAAAATTTCTGCACCACCACCGGGAATACTATCTAATCCATGATCTTTCAAATATTGAAGTCCTTGTGCATTTGTCATTTTTGCTTTGCGAAACATATAGTCCAATTCAACAGCAGTAAATGCTTTTATATGTAAAGAAGGGTTGATGTTTTTAATTTCTTTTAGCAAACCGGCAAAATAATGTAAATCCATTTTTGGATGTACACCACCAACAACATGCACTTCGGTAATACTTCCTGAAGGATATGCCCTCACTTTATTTAACATTTCATCAATAGTAAGTTCCCAGCCATCTTCGCGGTGTTTGTAGTCCTTGCTATAACTGCAAAATCTGCAAGAAAAAATACAAACGTTTGTTGGCTCAATATGAATATTCTTATTAAAATAAGTGAAATTTTTGTTTTTGCGGTTTCTTACTAAGGTTGCTAAGCTTCCTAAAAAACCAAGTTCGCCTTTTTCGTAAAGTATTATTCCTTCTTCAGGTGTAATTCTCTCTTCATTAATAACTTTCTGTGCAATTGCTTTCAACAACGGGTCAACAGATGATTTTAAAATTATATCACTCATCATTCTCAATTCCAAATATTATGCAAAGAAACATAAAATTAAGAAAATGGTTTTGATTTTCATGTAGCTTTGCGCCATTTATTTGATATTAATATGCAAAAGATTATTGCTGTTTGTGCGGCATTCTTGATTTCTGTAAATTGTTTTGCCGGTGAAAAAGATTGTCATTGCACGCCTTTATTTAAACATGGCAAAGGAACATTTTATCTGACATGGGGCTACAACCTCGATTGGTATTCAAAGAGCGATCTGCATTTTAAAGGTAATGATTTTGGTGGTTATGATTTCACATTATATGATGCGAAGGCACACGATAAGCCGGGGTTGAAATATATCTTTGGTTCAGCCATTTCTATCCCTCAATATGTTTATCGTGCCGGTTATTTTTTTGGTGATAAACATGATTTAGGTGTAGAGATTTCATTTGATCACACCAAATATATTATGACCAACAATCAGAATTTACATCTTAAAGGCAACATCAATGGTACGTTTTATGATAAAGATACTTTGGTTGGCAAAGACTTCCTGATGTTTGAGCATACGAATGGTGCCAACTTTTTGATGGCTACTCTGATGAAGCGCTATTGTATTCTTTCATCGGCTTCAAAAAATCATAGATTGCAATTGATATTGAAAGCCGGTGGTGGTTTGGTAATCCCACGAACAGATGTAACCATATTTGGTAACAGATTAGATAATAAATTTCATATTGCAGGCTATGTGTTTGGTATTGATGCGGGATTTCGCTATGATTTAATGAAATATTTTTTTGTTGAAACAAGTTTAAAAGGTGCATTCGCTAACTTTACAAATGTTTTAACTGTAGGTGATGGCCGTGCACATCATCATTTTTTTGCAGGTGAATATATTTTTGCTGCCGGCTTTCAAATAGGCCTTTGATGCCTAACTGACTATAAAAGTTGCTTTACTTATCTTTGCCCCATTCATGTGGAAATTTTTAGCGAATAAGATATTAAGAAACCGTATTGCTTTTATAGTAGTACTGCTATTGTTGACAGTGTTTATGGCATATAAAGCATTAAACATCAAACTGTCTTATGAATTCGTTCGGGTATTACCAACAACCGACCCTGCTTATGTTGAGTATGAAAATTTTAAGCAAAAGTTCGGAGAAGATGGTAGTGTTATGGTTATTGGTTTTGCAGACAGTACCATTTTTCAAATAGAAAAATTCAACAGTTGGTTTTTACTTTCCGATAAAATCAGAAAAATGGATGGCATACAAAATGTGCTTTCTATTGGCGATTTGTATGATGTTGTCAGAAATGATTCGTTGCATAAGTTTGATTTTGTTCCATTAGTTAAAACTTTGCCACAACGCCAGTCTGAAATTGACAGCATTAAAAACCGAATTAGCGAACTGCCATTTTATGATGGATTGATTTTAAATCGCGAAACTCATGCAACTGTCATGGCAATAACCTTTCACAAGAAAGACCTTGACAGCAAACATCGTATTGATATTGTTAATGAGATAAAAAAGGAGGCTGATGCTTTCGGAAGATTGCACAACATTGAATTGCATTTTTCCGGAATGCCCTACATACGGACTGCCGTTATGGAAAAGGTGTCGCATGAGTTGAAGTTATTCTTAATTCTGGCAGTGTTGATAACGGCATTTATTCTTTGGATTTTTTTTCGAACCATTTCATCCGTTGTGTTTTCAATATTGGTAGTAGCTATTGGGGTGGTTTGGAGTATGGGAAGTATTGAATTATTTAATTTCAAAATCACCATTCTAACTGCATTGATTCCACCACTTATAATGGTTATTGGTGTCCCTAATTGTATTTTTCTTATCAATAAATATCATAGTGAATATGCAAGGCATGGTAATCGTATTAAAGCCTTAGCGCGAATGATTTCTACAGTGGGAATCTCACTTTTCTTAGCCAACATTACCACAGCCATTGGTTTTGGTGTGTTGGTATTTACTAACAGTTCATTCCTTACTCAGTTTGGTGCTATTGCAGCTATCAATGTAATGGTAACTTATTTCATCACCTTAATTTTTATTCCGATTATTCTTAGTTTTCTTCCACCACCTTCTGTTAGACAGATGCGTCATCTTGAAGGGAAAAGGATGCGTAAGATTCTTGAATGGGTTGATTTTATTGTTCATCATAAAAGAAATCAGATTTATACCGTAATTGTTACAGTTACCCTTCTAGCAATTTACGGTATGACAAAAATTGATGTCACTGGATATGTGGTTGATGATTTACCAAAAAAGAATCCTGTTTACACCGATATGCACTTCTTTGAAAAAAATTTTAAAGGTGTATTGCCATTTGAAATTTTTGTTGACACAAAAAAACCGAATGGTGTTTTTGATAATAACGGACGTGTGCTATACAAAATGAAAGCATTACAAAAGCAATTGGAAAAGTATCCTGAATTAAGTAAAGCATTGTCAATAACCGAAGCATTAAAATTCAGCTATCAGGCTTATCGAGGTGGTGATCCAAAATATTATGTATTACCAGGCATCAGTGAACTTAAAAATCTGAATGATTATACCTCTACAGTAAAAGGAAATGAAAACAGATTGAAATCTTTTATTGATTCATCAAGACAATATACACGCATAAGTATGCAGATGGCTGATGTAGGCTCAAAGAAAATTAAAACACTGTTAGCTGATATTCAACCTAAGGTAGATTCAATTTTCGATAGTTCACAATATCAGGTAAAACTTACAGGGCATAGCCTGATGTTTTTAAAAGGGAATGACTATTTATTATACAATCTATATGAAAGCCTGATTATTGAAATAATACTGATTGCCATTGTCGGAATGGCATTGTTTCGTTCAATCGGTATTATCCTTTTAAGCAAACTACCTTGTTTGATTCCATTAGTAATTACCGCAGGAATAATGGGCTTTCTTGATATTCGTTTTAAGCCATCAACAATTTTGATTTTCAGTATTGCATTTGGTATTTCCAGTGATGGTACAATTTATTTTCTTTCTAAATACAGGCAGGAATTAAAGCAACATAAAAAGTCAATAGGTGAAGCAATATCTGCAACAATAATGGACACAGGGTTCTCAATGATTTATACTGCGGTGATTCTGTTTTTTGGATTTGGCATTTTTGCTGCCTCCGATTTTGGTGGAACTGCAGCTTTAGGACTGCTTATTTCAATAACCTTGCTTGTGGCCATGATTACCAATTTAATCTTATTGCCTTCTTTGTTGCTTTCAATTGACAAGTGGGTGAGCAGGAAAGAAATTGTTAGCGAGCCTCTCATTGAATTATATGACAATGAAGAGGAGTAAACCATTTGTTAACATGCTTTAGCGGAAAACTTCCTTGTTGTTATAAATTGCAATAATGTTTTATGCTGATGTTTGGAATATCAATCATCATCAAATGAAATCATCTTCCAATGCAGGTGCATTAGCAACAATCATTACAGTATTTTTCTTTTGGGGTTTTGTGGCAGCGTCAAATGGAATATTCATACCATTTTGTAAGTCGCACTTTAATTTATCACAATTTCAATCTCAGTTAATTGATACAGCATTCTATGCAGCTTATTTTATTGGCTCATTATTATTGTGGTTCAGCTCACAATTATTCCGGGTTGATATCCTCAATAAGTTAGGATATAAACAAGCCGTCATTGCAGGATTATTGATTTCTGTTGCAGGTTCTTTGTTGATGATTCCAGCAGTAGGTTCCGGATCTTTTGTTTTTATTCTTTCTGCATTTTTTGTCATCGCATTAGGGTTCTCACTTCAGCAAACCGCTGCACAACCTTTTGTTACAGCCTTAGGTACTGCCGAAACAGGTGCACATAGACTAAACCTTGGTGGTGGAATAAATTCCTTTGGAACATTGCTTGGACCAATATTAGTCAGCCTTGTTTTGTTTGGAAACCTTAGCCCCGAAGCTGCTGCCAGTGCAACTGTAGAATCTGTTGATACAGTTTATTATATTCTGACAGGAGTTTTTTTACTTGCAGCGTTATTGCTTGCTGTTGCTAAACTCCCAAAGGTACACAGCACAGAAAAGTTTGAACCAGGTTTAGGTGCTTTAAAATTTTCGCAACTGCGATGGGGCATGCTTGCTATCTTTGTTTATGTTGGCGTAGAGGTAACCATTCAAAGCAACATGGGTGCCCTTCTGGCATTGCCGCAGTTCGGAGGACTCACAACAGCTCAAATATCTCCTTACATTTCTCTTTATTGGGGAAGTTTAATGATTGGTCGTTGGACAGGTGCCATCAGTGCTTTTAATTTTAAGCCTTCAACCAAAAAACTGCTTATGATTGTGTTGCCAATAGTTGCATATATCATTGTTTTATTAGCCAACTATCTTCGTGGTAATGAAATTACAAATCTGTTGCCATACAGTCTTTGTGTTGCAGCACTCATAGCCGGAAGTTTTTTAGCTCAGGAAAAGCCTGCGCGCATGTTGTTTATTTTTTCTGCAGGAGGTATTTTGGCAATGTTAATAGGTCTTTTTACCGAAGGGCAGGTAGCCATGTTTGCCTTCATCAGTGGTGGCTTGTGTTGCAGTATCGGATGGCCTTGTATTTTTGCTTTAAGTATAACAGGATTAGGAAAGTTTACCGGACAAGGCTCGGCTTTTCTGATTATGATGATACTTGGAGGAGCATTAATTCCTCCATTGCAGGGTTATCTTGCCGATGTAACAGACATTCATTCCAGCTATTGGATAACGGTCTTTTGCTTTGCGTACTTAGCCTGGTTTGCCATTAAAGTTAAAGTAATTTTGCAAAAACAAGGTTTTCATACCAATCAGTAAAAGCGTTAACATTTTTTTGTTTTGGCTAATTAAAATATCCTTTACATTAGCCATCTCACTTTTTATTTATGCAACCACAAAAAGAATTTAAGCCATACATCTCAGCAACAGATTCAATGGCAGAGTTTACACTCAAATCAATTCTGCTTGGCTCCATGTTTGGAATCATCTTCGGGGCATCAACAGTTTATCTGGCATTAAAAGCAGGGTTGACTGTCTCTGCTTCGATTCCCATTGCTGTTCTTGCAATAAGTATTGGCCGCAAGTTTTTTAAAACTACTATTCTTGAGAATAATATTATTCAGACAACAGGCTCTGCAGGAGAGTCTATTGCCTCCGGTGTGGTTTTTACTTTGCCTGCATTTTTATTTTTATCTGTAAATGAAAGTGGCATCAGTAACGGGATTCAGTATTTTGAATATTGGACAATCTTTACATTAGCTGTTCTGGGAGGAATGTTGGGTACATTAATGATGATTCCTCTACGCAGAAGTCTTATCGTTAAAGAGCATGAAACATTACCTTATCCCGAAGGAACTGCCTGTGCTCAGGTTCTTATAGCAGGCGAAAAAGGTGGTGATTTTGCACGCACAGCCTATCTTGGTTTAGGCTTTGCCATGCTTTATGCCATTTTTCAAAAAGTATTTCATGTCATTGCAGAAGTACCTGCATTTGTAACTAAACAAACCAACAAATATCTGCCATCGGCTACTGTTAGTGGAGAAATTACTCCCGAATATCTTGGTGTTGGATATATTATTGGTCCAAAAATAGGAGGGGTGCTTGTTGCCGGTGGTGTGCTAGCATGGCTTGGATTAATTCCTTTGTTAGCAACATTAGTGCCCACTGATATGATTGCAGCACAACTTGTGAAATTAGGCTACCTAAAAGATGTTTTAACTGCCAGTGGACCCGGAGGATGGAATCCTGAGACACATACATTTACTGATATGGCCGATGCAATTTATCGTGCTTATGTAAGACAAATTGGTGCAGGTGCTGTGGCAGCAGGAGGATTTATCACACTATTGAAAACAATACCAACAATTATTTCTTCTTTTAAAGAAAGCGTAAGCTCGCTGAAAAGTGGAGATAAAGAGCAGAAAGTTTCACGTACTGAAAATGATTTATCATTCAAAACAGTAATTGTAGGTTCTGTAGTTTTAATTATTCTGATGGCATTATTACCTCAGGTGCCCGGTGAATCGTTCCTGAATAAATTATTGATTGGATTACTAATCGTAGTGTTTGGATTTTTCTTTGTAACGGTTTCAAGTCGCATTGTTGGTATCATCGGTAGCAGTAATAACCCAATTTCAGGGATGACCATTGCAACCATCATGGGAACAGCATTAGTGTTTATCGCAATAGGATGGACTGGAAAAGTTTTTGAACCTATGGCACTTGTTGTAGGTGGTTTGGTTTGTATTGCAGCTGCAAATGCCGGTGCCACTTCACAAGATTTAAAAACAGGTTATATTGTTGGAGCAACACCACGTTATCAGCAAATGGCTTTATTCATTGGTGCTATTGTTTCGTCAGTAGTTATAGGTTTCACTGTAAAATATCTTGACACGCCTACTGCCGACCTGACTGCACAAGGTATTCATCATGCCATTGGTGAAAAATATGCAGCACCGCAGGCAACACTCATGGCAACATTAATCAAAGGACTTTTGAGTTATAATCTCGACTGGCAATTTGTGCTTGTTGGCGTATTTATTGCAATAACTATGGAGTTGTGTGGTGTTAAAGCTTTGTCGTTTGCCGTTGGAGCTTATTTACCTTTGAGTACAACCTTGCCGATTTTTGCAGGTGGTATGGTAAAAGGTATTGTAGATTGGAATGCAAAACGTAAACATAAAAAGGCCGAAGGTGATGATGAGTTAGGCAAAGGAAATTTGTTTGCTACAGGTTTGGTTGCCGGTGGTGCATTGGCAGGCGTGGTAGTAGCATTGCTTTCTGTTGATGAAGGCGTGTATGCCGCTCTTGAAAAAGTTAATATGGAACATAGTATTGCTGCTGTAATCGGTGAAGACGGTTATCAGTTATTAGGAGTAGGATTCTTTACCTTTATGTCTGTAATACTTTACCGCATTGCAATTAAACCCGAAAAAAAGACGTTGAATAATTAGTATAAATCCATTAAAGATGAAAAGGAATTTAATAGGTGTTGTATTTAGTTTTATTATCCTGACAGGATATGTTTCTTGCTCGCAACCTTCAAAAATTGAACATAAAATAAAATGGATGGACTTTGAGTCTGCCGTTGCTGCCTCTCAAAAAAATCCTAAAAAGTTATTTATTGATGTTTATACAGACTGGTGCGGATGGTGTAAAAAAATGGATGCATCAACATTCATGGATGACTCCGTTGCAGCATTTATAAATGCAAACTATTATCCGGTTAAGTTTAATGCTGAAAGTAAGGATACTATACACTTTTTTGATCAGGTATTTGTTTTTGTTCCTGAATATAAAAGTCATGAGCTGGCAATTTCATTGCTTAATCGTCAAATGGGTTATCCATCGTATGCATTTCTTGACGAAAAATTTGCTGCTATAAAAGTACAGCAAGGCTATATGCCTGTAGAAACTTTAATGCCTTTGTTGAAGTACTATGCACATGATGCCTACAAAACAAAAACGTTTGAGGAGTTTACGAAATAGTTAGGCTGAGTTAATTTTAATAAACGAAATTGATTTTTTTGAATTTCGGAAATTAATACCCTAATATTTTCATCATAGATTTTGAGCTTTGCTCTTTTGCAAAAAGCCACATGCTCAATTCACCCTCCTCAGTTTTATCTATTAAAACATGTTTTGGTGCAGGCAATAGGCAATGCTGAATACCGCCATATCCACCGAGTGAATCCTGATAGGCACCGGTGTGAAAGAAGCCAAGATATAATGGTTCGTCAGGTGTAGGTCGTGGCATAAAAACACGATTTTTTACCGACTCCATAATATAATAATCTTCACCATCACAAGTTATGCCACCTAAGTTTACACGTTGTTGTTCCTTATCCCAGTGGTTGATGGCAAGCAGAATAAATTTTTGTTTGATACCCCATGTGTCAGGTAGTGTAGTGATAAAACTACTGTCAATCATATACCACAACTCTTTGTCGTTTTGTTGTTTAATGCCTGTGACAGAATATAAAATTGCACCACTTTCACCAACAGTAAAACTGCCAAACTCAGTAAATAAATGTGGTACCGGCACTTTGCGCTGATCGCATGCCGATTTTATCTGCATTACAATCTCGTCAGCCATATATTGATAGTCGAAATTAAATTCAAGTTTCGTTTTAATTGGAAACCCACCACCAATATCAAGAGCTGTCAACTCAGGACAAATCTTTTTAAGGTCTGCATAGAATGCAATGTTTCGCTGAAGTTCATTCCAGTAATATGCAGTATCACGAATGCCTGTATTGATAAAAAAATGAAGAAGCTTTAGTTCAACATTAGGGTTCTTCTTGATGGTATTCTTGTAAAAGTCAACAATGTCACGTTGCCTGATACCTAAACGTGAAGTGTAAAACTCTGCATTAGGCTCTTCTTCAGAAGCAATTCTGATTCCGATTTTAAACTTCTTGCCGGGCATTGCCTTCTCGTATTCCTGAAGTTCATCAACATTATCCAGAATTGGAATCACATTGGTAAAACCATCTTTAATAAGATTAACAATACCTTCAATATAACCTTCGCGTTTAAAACCATTGCAAAGAATATAAATGTCCTTGTTTATTTTCTGCGACTCATAGAGCGACCTGATAATAGGAATATCAAAAGCCGAACTTGTTTCAATATGAATATCGTTTTTCAGTGCTTCCTCCATCACGAACTGAAAGTGCGAACTTTTTGTGCAATAACAGTAGTAATAACTTCCTTTATAGTCAACTTTTGCCATAGCAACTTTAAAAAGTCGTTTGGCTTTTTGAATTTGTGAGCTAATCTTAGGCAGATAGGTTATTTTCAACGGTGTGCCATATTGTTTTATCACATCCATCAGGTTTATACCATTAAAATGGAGTGAATCGTCAATAACTTCAAAACCTTCTTGTGGAAAGTCGTAACTTTGTTGAATCAGGTCAATGTAACGGTTCTTCATTTGCAATACGAAAGGCTTATTTTTGTGCCTTGCGAATGTAAAAATAACCTGAATAAAAAATAACGATGTTAAAAAATTTATGGCAAGTAAAATAAAATTCATTGAAGTTAAATCAGAAATTGGTGCCGGTACCAGAGGTGCAAGCCTTGGTGTTGATGCAATAAAAATTGCAGCCTTAGACTATGGCAGTGCACTTTTCAACAGGATAGAAAGTGTAGAAATCAAGACTGAAAACCAATTACTCTTCGAGACAGCGGGTACTCCTTATGCAAAACGTATAAAAGGCATTGTTGCTATTTATGAACGTGTGGCAAAGGCCGTTTCTGAAACATTAAAAAATAAAGATTTCCCGATTGTGTTAGCCGGAGACCATAGCACTGCCGGTGGTACCGTTGCAGGCATTAAAATGACTTATCCAAAGTCGAAGCTGGGTGTAATCTGGATTGATGCCCATGCCGACATTCACTCTCCATATACTACCCCAACAGGAAATGTTCATGGTATGCCTATGGCAGCAAATCTTGGTGAGGACAATCTTGCAAACAAAATCAACAAACCCGATAAAGAAACTGTTGACCTTTGGACAAAGTTGAAGAAGATAGGAGGGATGTCGCCTAAGATTACCTATAAAGATATAGTCTATATTGCTGTAAGAGATATTGAACCTCAGGAGGCATATCTTTTGAAAAAACATAATGTAAAAATGATTTCTGCTGCTGAAGTAAAGCGTATAGCAGTAGAGAAAATTGTCCGTACTGCATTGGCACATCTCTCACATTGCACTCACATCTATGTTTCATTTGATGTTGATAGCATGGATAGCTCTATCTCAAAAGGCACGGGTACTCCTGTACGAAATGGAATTTCAGAGCGTGATGCAGGAAAACTGTGTGTAAGGTTGGTGCAAAATGAAAAAGTGTGTTGTTTCGAAATTTGCGAAGTCAATCCAACACTTGATAAAGAAAATCTGATGGCTGAAAATACTTTCGAAATTTTACAGCGTGTAGTAAATCAGATCAATCATTGATGATTTTCAATGCAACCTGCCGTGACTGAAAATTACAAAAAGAATATTCTCGCCAATCTGCCGGAAGGATATTATCCTTTAATGGAAAAATTTTACACCATTCAGGGCGAAGGCTATCATACCGGTAAACCTGCTTTTTTTATCAGACTTGCAGGCTGTGATGTGGGTTGTGTTTGGTGTGATGTTAAAGAATCATGGGAGGCTTCAACATCAAATCTGATTTCTGTTGATAATCTGTTGAAAGCTGTGGCAGAAAGTAAAACGCCTAATGTTGTTATTACAGGAGGCGAGCCGGCAGCATATAATCTAACCAAACTTACCGATGCACTATCCAAGAAAGGATATAAAGTGTGGCTTGAAACATCAGGTGCTTATCCAATTCAGGGTACCTTTGACTGGATTTGTGTTTCGCCTAAAAAATTTAAAGCACCGTTGGAATCTGTTTTACAAAAAGCAAATGAACTGAAGGTTGTTATTTTTAATGAGTCGGATTTTAAATGGGCTGAAGAAAATGCACGTAAAGCCTCTGATGTTGCAAAACTTTTTCTACAACCTGAATACAGTAGGTTTGATAGAGTTATTCCGATAATGATTGATTACATAAAGAGAAATCCTCAGTGGTCAATTTCACTACAAACGCATAAGTACCTAAACATCCCATAATTTTTTATGGCAAAAAGAATTGTAATCATCAACGGCCCTAACCTGAATCTTCTTGGCAAACGTGAGCCCGAAATTTATGGTCATCAGACATTTGATGATTTTGCAATAACATTAAAAAAAGAATTTCCTGAACCCAATATTCAAATATTTCAGAGTAATGTTGAAGGTGAAATTATTAACCTTTTGCATAACGAAGGATTTAAAGCCGATGGTATCATCATCAATGCAGGAGGTTATACACATACAAGTGTTGCCATAGCAGATGCGATTGCGGCAATACCGTCACCGGTGGTTGAAGTGCATATTTCCAATATTCATTCACGCGAAGAGTACAGACATAAAAGTCTGCTTGCTGCCAATTGTAAAGGTGTAATCACAGGATTTGGATTAAATTCCTACCGTCTTGCACTGCTTGCATTGCTAAACTCCTGACTTAAGAAGAGCAGGATGGAAATGGAACAACTTTCTAATCAGAATTTTCAGCAACGTAACTTAATTGAACAAACAGTTGTGCAATTAAACAAAGATTTAATTCCTTGTGGATTTACTGTTGCATGGAGTGGCGATACTTTTTCAGCTTATCAGGATATTATAATGCAATTAGAAGTAATTATCCGTCAGTTGGCAAAATCAGGCTCTTCAACTTTAAATGCATGGCTTTATAGAGTTGACATTCCTGAGAAAACATTAAAGAAAGTTTTAAATAAACAGGATAATCAGCAAGCACTAGCACAGGCCATACTTGAAAGAACGTTTATTAAAATTATGTTCAGGAATAGTTATCGTTAAGCCTTTGAGTTTGGAAAGTTTAGAAAGTTGCAAAGTTTGAAAGTTGTTGAATTGTTTTTGAAAATATTTTTTAGTTCAGAAAGGCTATCCTTTTAGTAGAACTATAAAATAAGATTTACATAGAATACCATGAGTTCAACTTTTTCTTTGCGCTCTTTGCGTGTTATATTCTTTGCGGTCTTTGCGTGTTACATTCTTAGTGGTCTCTGCGTGTTACATTCTTTGCAGTCTTTGCGTGTTACATTCTTTGCAGTCTTTGCGTGTTACATTCTTTGCAGTCTTTGCGAGGTTCTTTTTTCTTTAGAAAGTATCTCACGACAGATGGCATTCAAAAACACTTTGTAACATTAATTTCTGTTTATCGTATTAACATATCATTGAAAGTGGTGTCAACTGCATACAATACAAATATGAAAAAGAACTTTACAATTAACTTATGAAGCCCATTCTATTAGCTATCCTCAGTCTTGCTTTTGTAACAACTGTTTATGCCCAACCTGCCGGAACCCGAACTATAACAATAGACGATTGCAACTATCCCATATTAGGCATTGAAACTAATCATGCCTCTGATAAAATAGTTTTAACCGCCTCGCAAGGACGTATCTTTTTTATTAACGTAAGCGATGTTGAAGCCAACACAGAGGTAAACCCTGTTTGGAAAAATTTAAACCTTTCCGGGCTAAACAATGGTGGTAAACCTCAATTTAGCGAGAACGACCAATATATATTATTGCAGGAATCGTCAGCTTTAAAAACTGCAATTACCTCAAGAAAGGTAAAAGATATAAAATATTATATTTTAAATGCCGCTGACGGAAAAGTTGTTTCTGAAGGAAACAATGTAAACTCAGTACAGTTTTTAAGCAACAGCACACAAATTTTAATAGCATCAAATGATGGCATTATGGTGAAAGACTTTTTATCAAACAAAGTAATAGCTCAATTAGAAGTAGATAATTGCGAAATGGCAGCCATCAGCCACGACAATAAATTAATTGCACTTTCTTTTGATCCCGATAAAGCTGACTTTAAAGAAGTAGAATCTATTGGTAAAAATAAAAGTGAGTTAAAAACGGCCAGAAAGAACAAGCGACTAATCAGCTTTTACAGCTACCCCGATTTAAAGAAACTTTATAACTCAAAAGAAGAAATAGACATTGTTTATTCTATTAAATTCAGCAGAGATGATAAGCAAACTTATTTACTCTCGCATAACGTAGTAGCTGAACGCATTGGTACAGCAGGTTTAAATGGCATATCAATGGCTGCTGCCGATAATAGAAGACAAACTAATATTCAGGTTTTAGATGCAAGCAATGGTAACTTAGTTAAAGAAATTTATCATGCAACTGCCGAACCTGATGCCGATTACAAGTTTAGTACTTACTCTAATTATTTCGGATATTCAGACAATGACGGATTTATTGGATGGAAGCGTAAACTCGTATTAATTGATAATAACGATCATAAAAACAAAGTTGGGCAATACCGTTACCAAGGCAGGAGAGGAAGCTCAAATATTTTTCCTATTTATTTTTCCTTTAATAAAACAAAACCTGTAGCCTACTTATCCAATGGCACAAAGCTGATAGAATGGAATTATGAAACCTTAAAAGAATATACTGATTATATTGAAGGACAAGATAACGACTCCTTACAATCAAAAGCAATTAGTCAGCTTAATGCCGACTTAGAAAATCCGGAGAGTGATTTGTCAAAAAATATAGTAAAGCAGAACATAAAAGGTATATACTTATTTGATTTAACTGTTCAGAAAAAAGGACAGATAGTTACCATCTTTGCTGAATCGGATGATAAAACTGACATCCCTCATCAAAATGCTTTAAAAGATTTGTTACTCAAATATAAATTTAAAGACATTGTTGTTTCTCCAAATCAACGACTGAAATTCAGATACACCTTTAGTATTGAAAATAACATATAACAAAAAGATAAATTTTAATTAATTAAAACAAACAATAAAAAATGAAAAATCTAATTTTAACCGGTCTGACAATAGGTCTGACCTGTATGATGAGCTACGCTCAGAAATACGATGAAATGAAAACCACGTGGGAGATAGAAACCACACATCCGTTTACAGAAACCGGATTGAGCGAAAAGAAAGAAATCGTACATGGTAGCAATGAAAAAATGTTTACCATGGTTTCCGCTGTTGACGGTAAAGTAAAATGGAGTAAAAAGTTTAAAGAAATTGATGAGCAAATTGGGAAAGTAGATTTACAAATTCCAATGTACGAATCGAATGCAGTGTTTTTATTTGATAAAAAAGCAGGTAAAGACCAAATGGTGGTGGTTGACATGGAAACAGGTACTAAACTTTGGAGTACCAATAAATATCAAGGCATTGACGATCCGGATGAGGTTATTTACATTGCAGAATTAAATGCTTATGCTATTGTAACCAAAACAAATTTAACCATGGTAAAAGCCAGAACTGGAGAGGAACTTTGGTCAACAGTTAAATTTAGTACACCGGTTGGTAAATACTTTTATGATGAAAAAGAAAATGCAATTGTCATCATTAGCATGCCCAGAAATGCATGGCAGGCCATGTTTAAAGGTTTTAGAAATCAGATTCTGAAAATCAACGCTAAGAATGGTGATATTTTATGGGAGCAAACCTTTGTTGGAATAGTAGAAAGAAAAGTCGTTACCCGCGAATCTGTTGCTAAAATATTTTTAAGAGACGATAAGTTGTTTTTACAATTAAATGGCTTGCAGGTTTATGAATATAAAACAGGAAGTCCAATTTGGGCAGCAGCTTACGATGTAACTTTTGCAAGAGAATTAGTGAGGCCCAAAGTATATGGCCAGGTTGTAAAATATGGTGTTTATGATGCCATTGCACAACCATTGTATGACGGAGAGTACGTATATATTTTAGATGTAAAGAGCAGAAAAAGTCAGTATTTAAAGAAATACGAAATCAACTCAGGTAAACTTGTTTGGTCTTCTCCTGAAATTAAAGATGCAAGAGTTATTCCGGGCTTGTATAAAATTGACGATAGAATAATTGTGCAAATTGGAGGCGCTGTTGAAGTGCAGGCTATATCAAAAGAAACTTATGGTAACGGCTATGTACAATGGACACAATATTACAGAACTGTAAAATATCAGAATGTAAAGCCTTATGAAGTGCAGGCGTTTAGTACTTCAGATGGTACAAAATCTTGGGACTCTGAGCGCTTTAGGAAAGGAATTACAAATATATTCCCAAGCGGCAATAACATTGTAGTGTCAAGTGGTAAGGCATTATACTCTTTAGATTACAAAACAGGCAAAGAAGCCTACGAAATTCCTTTAGGTGATGATGATATTGGCTTGGCAGAAAAAATTGTAAATCCAACTGAATTAGGTGATAATATTAGTAAAGACAATGTAATTGTTTTGGGAGAGAAAGGCGTTTCTTCTCATAACATTGCTACTGGTGCAAAAGTGTGGGCAGTAAAAACCAAAAAAGGAGAGTTTTCAGGAATTTTCGGAGAAAATATTTTCTTTGATACAGAGAAAGGCGATTATTTTTCTATTGATGCCAATTCCGGTAAAGCAAAATTCTTCGACTCACGCAAAAATTCAAAATCTATTGTTTCTTTAGATGGAAAAAGCATTTATGTGTTTGAAGGAAAGAAAATCCTGAAAGTATCTACTGAATAAAGAAAGTTTTAAATTATTTATAAAAAAGTCCCGGCAAAAAAATGTCGGGACTTTTTTATTTTGGATTATAGCAAAATAGCGGAGTAGGTAAGATAGGAACTTAGTGAGGACAGTAGAATTATTATATGTTTGATTATAGAGTAAAGCCAATTTTCCAAACATTCCAACTTTCTAAACCTTACAACTGACAAATAAAAAACCCTCTGAAGGTAAAATCCAACAGAGGGTTTTGTTTATTGTTCCGAAATACGTTTTCCGTACTTTGAAATTGCAGATGATTAATAATCCATTCCGCCCATTCCACCCGGCATTGCAGGCATTGCAGGCTTATCTTCTTTAATGTCGGCAAGTACACACTCTGTAGTGAGTAACATCCCAGCAACAGAAGCTGCATTTTCAAGAGCAACACGTGTTACTTTAGTAGGATCAATAACTCCGGCAGCATGCATGTTTTCATACTTGTCTGAGCGGGCATTGTAACCAAAGTCGTCTTTGCCTTCTTTTACTTTTTGTACTACAATGCTTCCTTCAATTCCGGCATTGCTCACAATCTGACGTAATGGCTCTTCAAGTGCACGTTTGATGATTGCAATTCCTGTTGTTTCATCATCGTTATCACCTTTAAGTTTGTCTAAAGCTGTTATTGCACGAATGTATGCAACACCACCACCTGCAACAATACCTTCTTCAACTGCTGCACGTGTAGCATGTAATGCATCGTCAACACGGTCTTTCTTTTCTTTCATTTCTACTTCTGTAGCTGCACCAACATAAAGTACAGCAACACCACCTGCTAATTTTGCCAAACGCTCCTGAAGTTTTTCTTTGTCGTAGTCAGATGTTGTAGTTTCTATCTGTGCTTTAATCTGATTAACACGAGCAGTGATGTCAGCTTTTTTTCCTGCACCACCAACAATTGTTGTGTTGTCTTTATCAATAGTGATTTTTTCGCATGTGCCTAAGTAGGAGAGGTCAGCATTTTCTAATTTGAATCCTTGCTCTTCAGCGATTAATGTGCCGCCTGTAAGGATTGCAATATCTTCCATCATTGCTTTTCTGCGATCGCCAAAGCCAGGAGATTTTACTGCTGCAATTTTCAGTGAGCCACGGATTTTGTTTACTACCAATGTAGCTAATGCTTCGCCATCTACATCTTCAGCAATAATCAACAAAGGCTTTCCTGTCTGAACTACTTTCTCTAATATTGGAAGTAATTCTTTCATGTTAGATACTTTTTTGTCGTACAATAAAATGTATGGGCTTTCTAAAACAGCCTGCATTTTATCTGCATTGGTAACAAAGTATGGAGAGATATATCCTCTGTCAAACTGCATACCTTCTACAATTTCAACTGTAGTTTCAGTACCTTTTGCTTCTTCAACAGTAATAACACCTTCTCTTTTTACTTTAGCCATTGCTTCAGCAATAAGCTTTCCTATTTCGCTATCGTTGTTTGCAGAAATTGTAGCCACCTGCTCAATTTTCTTATTGTCGTCACCAACTTCTTTGCTCATTTTCTTTAATGATGCAACTACAGCTTCAACAGCTTTGTCAATACCGCGTTTTAAATCCATTGGATTGGCACCGGCAGTAACGTTCTTTAAACCTGTGTTTACAATTGACTGAGCAAGTACTGTAGCTGTTGTTGTACCATCACCTGCAATGTCAGCAGTTTTTGACGCTACTTCTTTCAGCATCTGAGCACCCATGTTCTCAATACTGTTCGTGAGTTCTATTTCTTTTGCAACGGTAACACCATCTTTTGTAATTGTTGGTGATCCGAATTTTTTATCAATAATAACGTTGCGGCCTTTAGGTCCTAAAGTTACTTTTACTGCATTTGCCAATGCATCAACACCTTTTTTAAGAGCATCGCGTGCATCAAGGTTAAATGTGATTTCTTTTGCCATTTTTCGTATTTTATTTAAGTTGTTTATTTATTTCTTTTTGTTTTCTAAAGCTTTTAAACAATTGCGAAGATGTCTGATTCACGCATGATAAGGTACTCTTTGCCTTCAACAGAAATTTCTGTTCCTGCATATTTTCCGTACAATACGCTGTCACCAACTTTTACAGTCATTGGCTCATCTTTTTTGCCACCACCAACAGCTACTACTTTGCCTTTTTGAGGTTTTTCTTTTGCTGTGTCAGGAATAATAATTCCACTTGCTGTTTTTTCTTCTGCTGCAGCCACTTCTACAATAACGCGGTCTGCCAATGGTTTTAAACTAATTTTACTCATAGTAATAATGTGATTTAAAATGTTTGACTTTTATACTTTATAATTAATTTCTATTTGCCTTTATCAGTTTCTGTGCCATGACTATTTTACTGACAGTTTTGCGATTTATGGCTTTGGCTTAAATAATAAAGGTGTCATAATTTCAGCATTATGGCACCTTTAAAAGTTATTAACTGACAAGATTAATTTGCAGGCTGTGCAGCAGGTTGCTGTGCAGGTTGTGCATTTTGCTGCGATGGCAATGGTGCCTGTGGTGCAGCAGGAAGCGTTGCATTGTCAATTTGCTCTTGTATAGAAGAAGCTCTTACTTCAGTACTGTTATTACTGCCTGGAGTCATAAAATTTGCTACAACGCAGAAAACGATTAAAGCAGTTCCTAATCCCCAAGTAAATTTCTCAAGAAAGTCTGTTGTTTTACGAACGCCCATAATTTGCTGTGGTGCAGAAAATCCGGAAGCTAAACCGCCACCTTTTGAGTTTTGTACCAATACGGCAAGGCAAAGTAAAACACTAATTAAAATAATTAACACGGTAATTAAAGTGTACATATAGATTGAATGTTAAATCTGTGATTTTTTTATTTCTTTAATAAGGGCTGCAAAGTAAACACTTTTTTCCGGATATTTCAACATCAGCTTCTCGTATGTTTGAATAGCCTTGCTGAAATTGTTTTGCCCTAAATATATTTTTGCCAGCGTTTCTGAAACTATGTCAGATACATCAGTAACACTTGACTTGGCCATATTGCCCGGACTGAAAAACTTAGTTTTGCTACTGTCAATCCTGGGTTCGTTTTGGATAAACTGATTAACTATTTCATTATTTGAATTTTTAGTTTCAATGTATGACGTTAATTGACTGTTAATCAGTTTGTTGTTATAGTTATCCTCTTCTAAATTATCAGGGCTTAAAGTTTTTTTTTCCTCCTGTGGATGAAAACGATGCAGCCAGTCTGTAAACGAATGTTTTTCTTTTTTATCAGCCTCTGGCAATGGTTTTATTTCAGCTTGAACTATTGCATCAGGTGCAACAACTTCTTCAATTACGGGTGGTTGAATTTGAGGACTTATTGCAACAACTTCAATTGTTTTTTCTGAACTTTCGGGTTCAGCGGGTATTAGTTTTTCTGCTTCTGCTTGTTCAGAAATCTCTGCTACTTCTTCCTTAATTTCCGGTATAGAAGAACTAATTTGAATGCTTTCCGGCAAAACTTCAGATTGAATATTTAAAGGTTCTGCAATTTGAGGTGTTTCAGGAATAATTGTTTCTTCTTTCAATTCAGAGACTACTTCAGTTTCATCTTCTTTTTTGTCTTCTAATTGAGATTCGATTTCTCGTAGTCTTTGAGATAAAATTTCTGCAGGTGTCAGCACACGCTCTTTTTTCTCTGACTCTATTTCTGCAATTTTATTTGAAGACCCAACTTCATCATCTTCTGCACTGGCATTGATGGGTTCGTCAACTGCTGTAAAAACTATATCTTCCTGTGTGGTAATTTCTGGTCGCTTTTCTTCAAAAACAATCGGCTCGCCCTCCTCAATTGTTAATGTCTTTTCTTCAAATATTATGAGTTCATCATCTGCTGATTCAGAATTTTCTTTTTCTTCAAATACAATTGCCTGCTCTTCAATTTCTGTTTTTTCTTCAAATACAAAAACATTCAAATCAGGTACTTCTTGAACAGGATTAATTACCGATTTTGATCCTATATCTTCTGTAATCAAACTTTCCGGCTCATCAATTGTAACGTCTTTTTTAATTGAATGAATGAGTTTATAAAGAACACTCCTGTCGGCAGCAAAGGCAGCAGTTCGCTTTAATTCATCATTGTACAAATAACTGTTTTCATTGTGCAGTGATTTGGTATAAATCAACCTGGCAGTCTGAAAATAGGGGAACTGCTCAATGATTTGTTCCAACTCTTCGATGTCATTGGCATGAACGCTTAACGGATTTTGAATGAAATTAAAAAAACGTTCCTTAGTCATTACCAGTTAACAACAGATTTATTAAAAATATCATCTACAAGCTGCGAAGATATATCATTCATAAGAGATGATTCAACACTGGTCAGATCTTTCCTGGAATCAAAGTCGGCATATCTCGAAAAACTAGTTTCAAAATTCTGTTTTTCATCTTTCATGTTTTCAAATTTAACATGAACGGTAATGGTGAGGCGGTTTAGTGCAGCCACATCTGTACTTTGTATTGCAGTAGGCTGAACAGTGTAATCACTAATATATCCTTCAAAACGTAAATCGCCCGATTGATTAACCTGAATGAGCGAAGTTTGTGAAACAAATTTTTCTTTGAGTTTATCAGTAAAAACCTGACTTAATGATGGCTGCGCTACCGATGCTCTGTTAGGAAAATACTGAATACTTACTGTTTTTACTCCGGGCGTAATAGATGCACCGGTAAAAGAATAAACACCGCACGATTCCATCATTACAGTAAATGCAATCAGAACAATTAATCCTGAGAATAATTTACGCTTTAATAAACCTGAAATCATTATTATGTTACTCATCAGTCTTTAATGCCGTATTCGTTAATTTTTCTATATAGCGTTCGCTCCGAAATTCCTAATTCTTTTGCTGCACCTTTTCTTTTACCTCTGTACTTTTCCAATGCCCGTATAATCAGATCTTTTTCTCTGTCGGCAATGCTCAGCGATTCTTCAATATGCTCATGTGGTTTTACATCTATATGTGTGGGTTTTGTAAGTGTAATTGCAGTATCGTTTGTGTGCAATACAGGATGCCCTTGCACATCATTTAAAAATCGTTCTGTATCAATACCTGAATTTTCAAGATGTACAGGCTCGCCATTACTGATAATATTAAAAACTATCTTTTTAAGTTCTGAAATGTCTTTTTTCATTTCAAACAAAACTTTATATAACAATTCGCGCTCATTTAAATCGCCACCTTTGTTGTTATTAAATAGGGTGGGTACGCTTGCAAAATTTTCCTGAGGCAAATATTTTAATAGTACCTCTGCACTGATTTCTTTTTTCTGTTCAATGATGCTAAGCTGTTCTGTAACATTCTTCAACTGCCTGACGTTTCCCGGCCATCTGTATTCCATCAGCAAACGCAAAGCTTCGGGCTGAAGTGTAAGTGCAGGCATGCGATATTTTTCTGCAAAATCTCCTGCAAATTTTCTGAATAATAAATGCACGTCTTCTGTTCTCTCGCGCAGTGCAGGTACATGAATGGGAACGGTATTTAATCTGTAATACAAATCTTCTCTGAAACGTCCTCTGCTGATTGCTTCAGGAATATTTACATTGGTAGCTGCAACAACTCTTACATCAGTTTTCTGAACCTTACTTGAACCAACCTTTAAAAACTCACCTGACTCAAGTACACGTAATAAACGAACCTGCGTAAACATGGGTAATTCTGCAACCTCATCCAAAAAAATTGTTCCGCCATTCGATACTTCAAAATATCCTTTTCGCATTTCATGCGCACCGGTAAATGCTCCTTTCTCATGACCAAATAATTCGCTGTCAATAGTACCTTCGGGCATTGCACCACAGTTTACAGCAATATAAGGGCCGTGTTTTCTGGAACTTAACTGATGTATGATTTGTGGAAACACTTCTTTCCCAGAACCGCTTTCACCTGTAATCAACACGGTTAAATCTGTTGGAGCTACCTGCCTTGCTGTGTTTAATGCATGGTCAAGTACTGATGAAAAACCAATAATTCCAAATCGGGCTTTAATGTCTTGTATGGTCATTGCCGGTTGTTAACTTTGTGTTTCTTTTTGTGTTTTTCTTTAACAGCGAACGGGAACAGTTGTTTTGATTTTACAAAATTTATCATACAACTTCACCTATCAATGTAGTTGACGTACACTTATTTACTTTAACATTAACATACTCTCCGGGTTTATGATTATTTTTTGGAAAAACAACCACAGTGTTTTGCGAATTTCTTCCCATAAGCATCTCATCAGATTTTTTTGAAACACCTTCAATCAAAACTTTAAACGTTTTGCCTATTGACTGATTGGTTCTGATTGCTGAATGTTTCTGTTGCAATGCAACTATTTCGTTTAGTCTGCGTGTTTTAACTTCAGGCAAAACATTGTCTGTAAATTTTCTTTCTGCAAAGGTTCCGGGTCTTTCACTATAAACAAACATAAATGCAAAATCATATATAGTCTGTTCCATCAGGCTGATGGTATCCTGATGTTCTTCTTCTGTCTCACTGCAAAAGCCGGCAATAATATCTGTGCTGATACCACAGTCAGGCAAAATTCTTTTTATACTTTCTATTCTTGTAATGTAATCTTCGCGTGAATAACCTCTGTTCATTTTTTCAAGAACTCTGCTGTTGCCTGACTGAACAGGCAGATGTATATACTTACAGATGTTTTCGTACTTAGCCATGCTATACAATACTGCATCAGTCATATCGCGTGGATTTGAAGTTGAAAATCGGACACGCATGGCAGGATTCACTTCTGCTACCATTTCAAGAAGATTTGAAAAAGTGACAAAATCTCTTTGCTGTTCTGATGGTAGTTTATGGTTCAATGCCAGATGAACAGTTTCAGTATCTAAATCTTTTTTCAGTCCGCCACCATTCCATAAATAGGAGTCAACATTCTGACCTAATAATGTTACTTCTCTGTAGCCTTCGTTAAATAGTTGTTCAACTTCTTTAATAATACTCTGTGGGTCGCGTGAGCGTTCACGACCACGTGTAAATGGTACAACACAAAAAGAACACATATTGTCACAACCGCGCATAATACTCACAAATGCAGTTACACCGTTGTTGCCTAATCTAACAGGAGTTATGTCTGCATAAGTTTCTTCTTTCGATAAAATTACATTGACAGCCTTTTGTCCGTCTTCAACTTTTTCAATCAACAGTGGTAAGTCACGATAGGCATCAGGGCCAACTACAATATCCACCAGTTTTTCTTCTTCCAGAAATTGCGATTTAATTCTTTCTGCCATACAGCCAAGAACGCCAACAATCAAATCAGGATTTTCTTTTTTTATCTTCTTAAAATCTTTAAGTCTTGTTCGAACACGTTGTTCTGCATTGTCACGAATGGCACAGGTATTAACAAAAATTGCATCGGCTTCATTAACATTCTTTGTGGTTTCAAAACCTTCATTCTTCAAAATTGATGCAACAATTTCACTGTCTGCAAAATTCATCTGACAGCCATAACTTTCTAAATAAAGTTTTTTAGGACTCAGATTTTCTGATGATGATTGCAGCATGGTGGGTTCACCCTGCCGGCTTTCATCAATTACTTTTATGTCGTTATGCATTTTCTTAGTAAAATTTTTGTTTTAAAAGTTTTAAAGAGGTTTTCAACAATTTTTAACCCGATCAGGTTTTATGGTTTTAGCTCTGTAAAACGTTGCAAAGGTACTTTAAAATAAACAAGCCGGCAAATGATTGGCCATAGTTTCGTTTGGAAATAACAAAATGAAATGATTTAATTTGCGCCCTTCAAAAAGTAGCAGATGGCAGAAAATTTAGTCATTGTTGAGTCACCGGCAAAAGCAAAAACAATAGAAGGATTCCTTGGAAAAGACTTTGTTGTTAAGTCAAGCTATGGTCATGTACGCGACCTTGCAAAAACCAATAATGGCATTGATATCAAGAATAATTTCGAACCCATATACGAGGTCAGTGAGGATAAGACAAAAGTAATTGACGAGCTCACAAAATTATCTCGTAAGGCAAAGACAGTTTGGTTAGCAACGGATGAAGACCGTGAAGGAGAAGCTATTTCATGGCATCTATCCGAAGTGTTAAATCTGAAAGATTCGGCAACAAAAAGAATTGTTTTTCACGAAATCACCAAAGATGCAATCTTGGAAGCTATTCAGAATCCACGTAAAATAGATATTCACCTTGTTGACGCACAACAAGCAAGACGAATTCTTGACAGATTGGTAGGTTTTGAATTATCGCCAATATTATGGAAGAAAGTAAAGCCTTCATTGTCTGCAGGAAGAGTACAGTCTGTAGCAGTACGATTAATCGTAGAGCGCGAACGCGAGATTCAGGATTTTGGAGTTACTTCGTTTTATAAGGTAGTAGCTAATTTTCTGGTTGAAGATAAATCAGGAAATACAACTTTATTGAAAGCCGAGTTGGATAAAAAATTCGGAACAGAAAAAGAAGCTGAAGCATTTCTTGAGAAAAATAAAAATGCAACTTTTAATATTGCATCATTAGAGAAAAAACCTTCAGCACGAAAACCTGCTGCACCTTTTACTACTTCAACCTTACAACAGGAGGCTTCACGTAAGTTAGGATATGCCGTAGCAACTACAATGAGCATTGCTCAAAAGCTTTACGAGTCGGGGATGATTACCTATATGCGTACCGATTCTGTAAATTTATCGGAACAAGCTTTAACAAATGCTGAAAAAGAAATCAGTACGTCTTATGGTAAAAATTATCATCAGAAAAGAAAGTATCAAACCAAGTCTGCATCTGCACAGGAAGCACACGAAGCTATTAGACCTACAAGTTTCAATCGTTCGGTTATAAAGGGTACTCCCGGTGAGCAGCGTTTATACGATTTGATTTGGAAACGTGCTATTGCATCACAAATGGCTGATGCAAAATTAGAGCGCACCATTGTTAAAATTGCATCAGATAAAAGCACTGAGAAATTTGTTGCAACAGGTGAGGTTATCATCTTTGATGGTTTTCTGAAAGTTTATACAGAATCATCAGATGATGAAAACGAAGAGGATAATGACACATTATTACCACCATTAAAAGAAGGGCAAAAATTAGATTATAAATCTATTACTGCCACGCAGCGTTTTTCACAGCCTCCGGCTCGATTTACAGAGGCAAGTCTGGTGAAAAAGTTAGAAGAATTAGGCATTGGACGTCCCTCAACTTATGCACCAACGATTTCTACAATACAAAAGAGGGGCTATGTTATTAAAGAAGAGCGTCAGGGTAAAGAAAGAAAATATGCTGTGCTTGAACTTAGTAACAGCAAGATAAATAAAGTTGAAAAGACTGAAATTACCGGTGCAGAAAAAAATAAAATGTACCCTACAGATACAGGTATTGTAGTCAACGATTTTCTGGTAGAATATTTCAAAGATATTCTTGATTATAATTTTACTGCTGAAATTGAAAAAGAGTTTGATGAAATTGCTGAAGGCAAGTTGAAATGGAATAAAATGATTGCAGGTTTTTACAAACCATTTCATAAGAATGTAGAGAATACAATTGAGACGAGTGACAGAGCTACAGGTGAAAGAGCATTAGGGAAAGACCCAAAGACAAAAAGAAAGGTCATAGTTCGCTTAGGTCGCTTTGGTCCAATGGCAGAAATTGTGGCGGAAAAGGAATCAGACACACCTATGTATGCCAGCCTGCAAAAAAACCAGCGACTTGAAACGGTTACACTTGAGGAAGTTCTGGATTTATTTAAGTTGCCTCGTCATTTCGGCCAGTATAAGAACAAGGAGTTGATAGTTAATAATGGTCGCTATGGCCCATATATCAAATTCGGTGAAGAATACATTTCACTTCCCAAAGAAGAAGATCCTTTTACCATTGAAATAGAATCAATAAAGGCAATTCTTGACGGACCCCGTTTACCACGTACATTAGGTCAGCATAAAGGACTTGATATTATAATCAACAAAGGAAGATTTGGACCATACATTAAATATGGAACAGAATTTATATCACTTCCCAAAGGCGAAGATCCTTTGGAAATAGATTTAGAAACGGTTGTAGATATTTTAAGCAGACCACGTCTGCCCCGAAATGCAGGACAATATAAAGGCAAAGATGTAGTCATTGCCAAAGGAAGGTTTGGCCCCTACATTAAATATGACGATTTGTTTGTAGCTCTTAAAAAAGGAGACGATCCTTTCGAAGTAAATATTGATTATCTTGGAGAGTTGATTGATGCAAAATTGTCAGGTGTTCCACTGAAAAAAGAAAAAGCAACAAAGACAGAAAAGGCATCTGCTGCAAAGAAGTCAAAGTCAAAATCATCGGCAAAAAAATCAACAACAACGAAAAAGAAGGCAGCAGTATCAACCAAAACAAAAAGTAAAGCAAAGTCTAAGTCAGGAAGGTAGTCATGCAAATTAGTGAATTTTTCAGTCCCATTAGTGAATCCATAGAGCAGGAAATGTCAAATGCTCCTATTGATTGTATGTGGCAGCATGTTGAAAAAAATCTTGGTTCATCGGGATTCCCTTTTATGAATAATATTAAAATTGCTATAGTTGGAGTAGAGGAGACCCGTGGTGCAAAAAAAGACTATGAAGCTAAAAATGGTGTTGATAATGTTAGGCGGTCGTTTTATAGATTAAAAAAACATGGTGTTGGTGTTCCGGTGGCAGATTTAGGAAATGTGAGACTAGGAGTGACTGTAGAAGATACTTATGCAGCATTAACTGAGATTGTCATTTCACTGCTTCAACTAAAAATTATACCTGTAATTATTGGCGCAAGTCAGGATTTGACAGTTGCACATTACAGAGCATACAAAAAGATAGATCAGATTATAAATATGGTTGGTGTAGATGCTCGCTTTGATTTAGGCATGCCATCAGACCCTTTGGACTCTGTGAGTTGGCTTGGAAATATTGTGATGGATCAACCCAATCATCTCTATAATTACAGTAATATTGCACATCAGACCTACTTTGTAGGTGACTATGCTGTAAATATGATGGACAATTTGTATTTCGATACATACAGACTTGGTGAGGTAAATCAGGATTCTATTGAAATGGAACCGACTATCAGAAATGCCGATGTTATGACGTTTGATTTATCAAGTATCAGATTCAGCGATGCCTCAGCTACTTCAACGCCATCACCTAACGGTTTAACAGGCGATATGGCCTGTCAGATAATGTATTACGCAGGTATGAGTGATAAATTAGAAGGAATTGGACTTTATGAGTATGCAGCCTCAATAGATACAAACCAAATGACAGCAGCATTAATTTCTCAAATGGTGTGGTATTTTATGGAAGGTGTAAGCAACAGAAAGAATGATTTTCCTGATAGCACAAGCTCTCAGTTTACAGTTTATAATTTGACACTGAGAGAGAACAACGAAGAAATGCATTTTCTGAAAAGTAATGTAACGGGACGTTGGTGGATGGAAATACCTCTGAGTAAGATTAAAAAGAAATTAGACAGGCATCAGTTAGTTCCTTGCAGTTATGATGATTATCAGAAGGCTTGTAACAACGAAATTCCGGAAAGATGGTGGCAAGCTTTAAAGAAACTGTCGTAACTATGCCCGATTTTAACGCATTTATTGAAATAAAAAAGTGTCTTTTGTTTGCAATTTGTTTTTTTGCTTACTTTAGGGCCGCAAATTAAGACGTATAATATTAAACGAATCAACAACCTGAATAGTATATGAAGAGACTTTTTACAGTCGTAGCTGTGGCAACCGCATCAGTATCCTTTGGACAACAGGATCCTCAATTTTCACAAAACATGTTTAACCGCTTGTATCCAAATCCGGCATCTGCAGGTACCAATGAAGCAATTTGTGGTACTTTAATATACCGCGATCAATGGGATAAATTTGGTGGTGGACCAAAAACTGCTGTTTTTGGAGTAGAATCACCTGTAGAAGTTTTACATGGCGGACTTGGTCTTTCAGTTTTAACTGATAAGCCATTGAATCAAAAAAATCTTAACATCAAACTGGCATATTCATACCATTTAGACCTGGGTTCAGGTAAATTAGGGATTGGACTTGATGCCGGTTTATTACAGCGTGGTTACGGAAACGACTTTAATGCTATTGACCCTGACGACCCATTGGTAAAATCAGGAACAGGCTCTAAGTTTGACCTTGGTGCTGGTTTATATTATAAATCAGATAAATTTTATGTAGGTGCTTCGGCCACACATTTAACAGGAGGAAAAATTGAATATACCGATGATGCCAAAGTAGAAGTTGTACCTCATTTTTATTTTATGGGAGGTGTTGACTTTGATCTTACACCATCTTTGAAATTAAAACCATCTTTATTTATAAAGTCAGATGCTAAAGAAACACAGGCTGATATAAATGCCAATCTGCATATTAAAGATAAAGTTTGGATTGGAGCATCTTACAGACTTCAGGATGCAATTGTTTTAATGGCAGGTATTAATATTATCGAAAACCTGAGATTAGGATACTCTTATGATATTACTACCTCAAAATTAAAGGGCTATCATAGCGGAACACATGAAATAATGTTAGGTTATTGTTATGTGATTAAACCAAAAGTAATTCCTGTATTAAGAAATGTAAGGTTTTTATAAATTTCGGGAAACTTAATTTTAATAGTAACTTATCTTTGAAACTGAAGTATAAACAGAATAATAAAACAGCGTAGTACAGACTTAAAGTAATAAAAATAAATATAAATCGTTTTAACATCCATAATTCTCCAGTTACTAATTTGGCAAACATGAGAAAACTATTCATTCCCATCATTGCAGTTATTTTACTCAGCAGCTGCGGTGGCGGAAACAAAGGACAGTTAGTTGGCGCTCTTAACCGAGAGCGCTGGTATCAGGCTGATCCATACGGTATGGTGTTTATACCATCTGGCGCATATAATATGGGGCCAAGCGATCAGGATGTTCCTTACGCAATGGTAGCACAGAGTAAATCTGTTTCTGTTCATGCATTTTATATGGACAATACAGAGATTACCAACAATGAGTACCGTCAGTTTGTTGAGTGGGTTCGCGACTCGCTTGCACACAGATTAATCGGTGGAGATCACCTTATCGAAGAAGGAGAATATGGCGAACGCATCAATTGGCGTAAGAAAATCAAATGGGAAGATGAACAGAACGTAGAAACCTTAGCTGAGTTGTTTTTACCGGAAAGTGAGCGCTTTTACAGAAGAAAAGAAATTGATTCACGTAAATTGAATTTCGAATATTACTGGATTGACCTTAAAGAAGCAGCTCAAAAGTCAAACCGTGAACAAGGTATGACTGATCGTTCAGTATTTATTAAGAAAGATATTATCAATGTTTATCCTGATACATTAGCATGGATACACGATTATACATATTCTTACAATGATCCTGTTACTAACATGTATTTCTGGCATCCGGCTTATGACGATTATCCTGTTGTAGGTGTAACCTGGAAGCAAGCGCGTGCTTTCTGTATCTGGAGAACACAATTATTAAATAGCTACTTGCAGGAAAATGGTGAATCATTTGTTCAGGATTTTAGATTACCTACAGAGTCCGAGTGGGAGTACGCAGCAAGAGGCGGACATGATTTAGCTCCTTATCCATGGGGTGGACCTTATATCAGAAACAGCCGTGGATGTTTCCTTGGAAACTTTAAGCCAATGCGTGGTAACTATATGGATGATGGCGGGTTTTACACTGTAAAGACTACATCTTATTGGCCCAATGACTATGGTTTATACTGTATGTCAGGTAACGTTTCTGAGTGGACAAGTAATGCTTATGAAGAAGCTGCCTATAATTTCTCTCATGACCTTAACCCTGATTATTCTTATGATGCGAAGGACTCTGATCCTGTTGCATTAAAAAGAAAAGTAATTCGTGGTGGTTCATGGAAAGATGTAGGATACTTTTTACAAACAGGCACACGTTCTTACGAGTATCAGGATACTGCAAAATGTTATGTAGGTTTCCGTTGTGTTATGTCATTCTTGGGTCGTGATAAAGCCGACTTTTAAGAATAAATTATTTCGATTATTATCACCAAAATAAATAAATTAAAAATCAACCAATTAAATTTTCAAAATCAACTATGGGATTAGCTGAATTCACATCGGGAAAAAAGTACAAAAACTTTATGGCCAAGCTGTACGGTATTGGTGCAGCCATTGTTATTGCAGGTGCGTTATTTAAAATCCAGCACTGGGAAGGTGCAGGTATAATGCTTACAGTAGGTCTTCTTACCGAGGCCATCATTTTCTTCTTCTCTGCATTTGAACCACTTCACGAAGAAACAGACTGGTCGTTAGTGTATCCGGAGTTAGCAGGAATGCACGACCCAAGCCAAGGCAGGGATAAAAAGAAAAAAATTGATCCTGTTTCACAGGCTTTAGATAAAATGTTATCTGATGCTAAAATTGGCCCGGATTTAATCGCCAGTTTAGGAACAGGTTTAAAGTCATTAGGAGATAATACAGCAAAAATGGCTGATCTTTCTGATGCATCTGTTGCTACTAATGATTATGTTAAAAATGTAAATGCAGCTACTAAGTCTGTAACAGAACTTTCAGGTTCATATCAAAAGGCTGCACAGGCAATGAGCTCTTTGTCAACTGCTAGTGATGACGTTAAAATGTATAATGAGCAAGTGCAAATGGCAGGCAAAAATCTTGGAGCACTAAACGCTGTATATGAACTTCAATTGCAAGATTCTAATAACCACTTAAAACAAACATCTAAGTTTTATGACGGAATTAACCAATTGATGTCGAACTTGAACGAGTCATTAGATGATACTAAGAAGTATAAAGATGAAGTTTCTAAATTGGCTAAAAACCTGTCTTCTCTTAATACTGTTTATGGAAACATGCTATCAGCAATGAACCTGAATCCAAACAAGTAATCTGACTAATTAAATTATTTTATAACCAACCAATTTTAGATATAGAGAAATAGACTATGGCGAGTGGTAAACTGACACCGCGGCAGAAGATGATTAACATGATGTACCTCGTGTTAACAGCTCTGCTTGCTCTCAACGTTTCAAAAGAAATCATCAATGCTTTTATAACCATTGATGAAGGAATAACTGCATCCAACAATAACGTTATTAAAAAGAATAACCAGGTAATGGATGCATTTGCAACAGCCGCTCAGGCTGATGCTGTAAAAGCGAAACCCTTTCAGGAAAAAGCAACTCAGGTTCATAAAGCTTCTGATGATTTGTATAAGTATTTAGAAGATTTGAAAAATGAAATTGTCCGTAAAGCTGACAAGCTTGAAGCGAATGCTAAAATTCCAGCTCCTCGTGAAATTCAGAAAAATGATGATTATGATACACCAACTTTAATTATGTGTGGTGATAAACAAGATGGCAAGGGATTTAAAGCAACAGAACTAAAGAAGAAACTGGAAGATTACAAGGTTAAACTCATTGGTTTCGTTGCGGATAAGGATAAGAAAGACTTTCAGTCTCGATTTGATGAGTTAATCAATCTTAAAGATCCGGATCCAGCTAGCAAACTGGCGAAAGAAGAAAAGAAGAAAACATGGGAAATGGCAACCTTTTACCATACTCCTGTTGTTGCAGCTTTGGCAATGTTGAGTAAAATTCAATCTGATGTAAAGACTGCAGAATCACAAGTAAACAATTACTTGTTGGCGCAGATTAATGCTAAGGATTTAAAGTTTACAGATGTAGAACCTAAAGTTGTAGCCCCTACAAGCTATGTATTAACCGGTCAGGATTATAAAGCAGATGTATTTTTAGCTGCTTTTAATAAAAGTTCTGATGCAGAAATCGTAGTTGGTGGAAGATCTTTACCTGTAGAAAATGGACTTGGTAAATATGTTGACCGACCATCATCAGAAGGGGTAAAGAAATGGGGTGGAGTAATCAAAGTTAAAGACCCTGAAGATCCAACTAAAGTAAAAGAATACCCATTTGAAGCAGAATATATTGCTGCAAAACCTGCTGCAGTTGTTTCTCCTACCAAAATGAACGTATTCTATATTGGACCGGAAAACCCTGTTTCGATTTCAGTTCCTGGTGTACCAAACAATAAAGTTGTAGCCTCAATATCTGGTGGCGGTGGATCATTAACAAAAAACCCGAAAGGTACCGGTGCCGACTATATTGTTAAAGTTACCACTCAAGGTGAAGCAACTATTTCTATTATTGCTGATATGGATGGTAAGAAAATCAATATGGGAGCACAAAAGTTTCGTGTTAAAAGAGTTCCTGATCCGGTTGCAAAAATTGCCGGTAAGCGTGAAGGCCCAATGCAGAAAAATGCGCTTATTGCGCAAAGTGCCGTTATTGCCGAACTTGAAAATTTCGACTTTGAAATTTATTATAAAGTAACAAAATTCAAAATGTCTTTATATCCAAAAGGAAAAGACCCGATTGAGTTGGAAAGCAATAACAACCTTATTACTGCTAATATGAAAGCAGCTTTAAGCAAAGCACGTGCCGGAGATAAAGTATATTTTGAATATATTAAAGCTGTTGGTCCGGACGGTGGCACAAGAAGTATTCCAAGTGTAAACTTTACAATTCAATAATACGTTTAACAATAAACCACGGAGGGTAAGATGAAAAAAGTCCTGTTGTTTTGTTTCCTGTTTGTGATGACATTTATGGTCAAACAAACAAATGCCCAAACGGTATTGGATGGTGTTTATGTTAAAGAACACAATCCTACTCGTAAAGTAATGGAATATTCATTTCTGCGCGAAGCTGATGTATTGTGGGCAAAGCGTGTTTGGGAGGTAATAGATCTTAAACAAAAGATTAATCTGCCACTTCGTTTCCCCCGTGAAGGCGATACAAAAGACAGAAAAAGTCTGATAGAGGTGTTGATGAATGCAATTGATGAGGGTTCATTAACTGCTTATTCTACAACTGATGATGAGTTTACTACTCCAATGACCTTGGAAGAATTCAAGAAAATTGGTGGAGCCGGTATGGATACTATTCAGATAACAGATCCGGAGCCTCCATATCTAACTCGTGATTCAGCCATTCAGCGTACTTTTTCACGTGATAAAGTTATTGCCTATCGTATTAAAGAAGAGTGGTTCTTTGACAAGCAGCGTTCAGTTATGGAGTGCCGTATTATTGGTATTGCACCCCTAATGCTTGCCGAAGATGAATATGGAAATATCAGAGAAGGTAATATTCAAAAACCTCTTTTCTGGATTTATTATCCGGAAGCAAGAAAGTTGCTTGCAAATGCTGAAGCATTCAATCGTGAAAATGATACAGAACGCAGAACATTTGATGACGTGTTTCATAAGCGAATGTTTAACAGCTATATTATTAAAGAGTCAAATGTGTATAACAGACGTATTGAAGATTACAAAACAGGTTTAGATGCTTTGCTTGAAGCAGAGAGAATTAAATCAGAGATAGTAAATCTTGAACACGACATGTGGGAATATTAATTTCTAATAACATATAAAAGAGCGAGGCTGCCCATTCAGGCAGCCTCGCTCTTTTTATATCATCTTTAACGCTTCTTCAATTGCGGCATCAATTCCTGCAGGATTTTTACCACCGGCAGTTGCATAAAATGGTTGTCCACCACCGCCACCTTGAATGTGTTTAGAAATGTTTCTGATAACTGTTGTGGCATTCAAGTTGCCTGATTGCACCAAACTGTCTGAAATTATCAATGATAACATGGCTTTGCCATCATTCTCAGAGGCTAATAAAATAAATGAATCAGGTATCTGATTACGAAGTTCAAAAGAAATGTTTTTAATTGCATCAGCATTAGTTAAGTCAATTTTCTGTGCTATAACATTGATGCCATTCTGCAACTTTACATTTTTTAGAAGGTCAGCTTTAATGAGCTGTGCTTTCTCATGCACAAAGCCGTCTATTTGCCTTTGCAGTATTTCATTTTCTGACAATAGTTCCTTTACTCTTATAACAATATCTTTAGGATTTTTTAGTTCTGTTTTAATCGTGTTTAGCTGTGTCAATTGATTTATGATATATTTTTCAGCCTCTATTGATGTTATTGCTTCAATACGTCTTACACCTGCAGCCACTGCCGACTCACTTAGAATTTTAAATAAGCCTATTTCACCGGTTGCATTAACATGTGTGCCTCCACATAGCTCCATACTGTATGCAGGATCAAATATGATAACTCGAACATAGTCGCCATATTTCTCGCCAAATAATGCAGTAGCTCCCATTGATTTAGCTTCTTCAATAGGCACATTTCTGCGTTCGTCTAAAGCTATATTCTCACGAATTTTTTCATTTACCAATTGTTCTATTTTGGCTATATCTTCATCAGAAACTTTTGCAAAATGAGCAAAATCAAAACGTGTGTGCTCATCATTCACAAGTGAACCTTTTTGTACTACGTGCTTACCTAAAATCTGCTTTAATGCTGCATGCATTAAATGTGTTGCACTGTGATTGGCTGTTATTTTTCTTCTTCTCGAATTGTTGACTGTTGCAATAAAATCTGCTTTCAAATCAACAGGCAATTTATCTGACAGGTGAATGATCTGATTATTTTCTTTTTGTGTGTCGGTAATAAAAATTTTCTCTTTTTCGTTTTGGATATAGCCTGTATCACCAACTTGCCCACCGCTCTCTGCATAAAAAGGAGTCTGATTGAAGACAAGCTGATATTGTTCTTTATTTTTTGATTTTACCTTTCTGTATTTTATAATATTTACCTCAGCAGTTGTATTGTCATATCCGATGAATTTCGATTCACTGTTTTCAAGAATAACCCAGTCTTCAGCATCAACTGCTGATGCAGCTCTGGATCTTTCTTTTTGCTGTTCTAAACATTGGTTAAATCCATTCATGTCAACTTGCATGTTTCGCTCACGTGCAATTAATTGAGTAAGGTCAATTGGAAAACCATAAGTGTCGTATAATTCGAATGCAAACTCTCCATCAATAACAGACTTGTTATATAGATCAAATCTTCTGATACCTGTTTCAAGAGTGCGTAAAAAAGATTGCTCTTCTTCCTTGATAACTTTTTGTACAAAATCTTTCTGTTCAAAAAGCTCAGGAAAAACTTCTTTAAACTGATCTGCCAATAAAGGTGTCAGTCTATGAATAAATGGAGTTTTAAAATTCAGATAAGTAAAAGAATACCGAACGGCTCTTCTAAGTATTCTTCGAATAACATAACCTGCTTTATTGTTTGACGGAAGTTGTCCATCTGCAATGGTAAATGCAATAGCTCTGATATGATCAGACAAAACGCGCATGGCAATATCTGTTTGCTCGCTACTGCCATATTTTATACCACTCATTGCTTCAATGTAATTTATGGTAGGTTGAAAAATATCTGTGTCATAATTTGATTTTTTTTGTTGTATTGCCATACACAAACGTTCAAATCCCATACCTGTATCAACATGCCTGGCAGGCAATTTTTCAAGTGTGCCGTCAGCTTTTCTGTTGAATTCCATAAATACGTTATTCCAAATCTCAATAACTAATGGATGGCCAGTATTGACTAAAATTTTTCCATCTGTTTGTTTTCTTTCTTCTTTACTTCGCAAGTCAACATGTATCTCGGAACAGGGGCCACATGGTCCTGTGTCACCCATTTCCCAGAAATTATCTTTCTTATTACCCATTAAAATCCGTGAATGATCAATGTGTTGTTTCCAACAAGTATTTGACTCTTCATCGAAATGCAGATTTTCTTTCTTATCACCTTCGAAAACGGTAACATACAAACGGTCTTTAGGAAGTTTATAAACCTCAGTAAGAAGCTCCCATGCCCATGCAATGGCTTCTTTTTTAAAGTAGCCTGCATTAGGATCATTAGGGTCACCAAAACTCCAGTTACCAAGCATTTCAAACATGGTATGATGATAGGTATCAACACCCACCTCTTCAAGGTCATTATGCTTTCCGGAAACACGCAAACACTTTTGTGTATCTGCAACACGTCTGTATTTTGCAGGTTGATTTCCTAAAAACCAATCTTTAAACTGATTCATCCCTGCATTGGTAAACATAAGTGTAGGGTCGCCTTTAACAACTATTGGTGCTGAAGGAACGATGGTATGTTGTTTCGACTGAAAAAAATCTAAAAAAGTTTTACGAATTTCTGAAGAGGTCATGTAATTTATTAAAATGGTGTAAGAAGTTTAAATGAAGATATTTAAGTAACTGATTTTTATAATTTTTTGACTTTAATTAGATTTCAGGAAAATTTTATTTTTGCTGAATTGTGCAAAAATAGAATTAAAGATTATGGCGAAGGCCAAATATTATTTTAATACACATTCTTTAAAGTACGAAAAGGTAGTTGTTTCCTTCAAAAAGCGCTTTTTACGTGTTTTGGGATGGTTGGCAACAGCTATGGTATTTAGTGCAATCATTATAGCATTAGCCTATCAGTTTCTGGATTCACCAAAAGAAAAGCAGCTTAAACGCGAAATTGCTGTAATGGACCTTCAATACGAGATTTTGCAGCAAAGAATGGATTTAATGTCAAAAGTTCTTAAAGATATTGAGTATAATGATGACAATATTTACAGAGTGATTTTTGAAGCAGACCCTATACCCGAAAGCGTGCGGGAGGCAGGTTATGGAGGCGTTGATAAATATCGTTCATTAAAGGGTTATGACAACTCATCGCTGATGATTGAAACAACTACGCAGTTGGATAAATTGATGCGTCAAATGTATGTACAGTCAAAATCGTTTGATGAAGTTTTTGAACTCGCAAAAAATAAAAAAGAATTGTTGGCATCTATACCGGGTATTCAGCCAGTCAGTAATAAAGAACTAACTAGGATTGCCTCTGGTTTTGGTTATAGGATACATCCGATATATAAAACAAGTATTTTACACACGGGAATAGATTTTAGTGCACCAATTGGAACAGAAATTTATTCTACAGGCAATGGAGTCGTAAAAAAGGTTGAAAAAGAGGGTAGAGGCTACGGTAATAATGTAACCATTAATCACGGATTTGGATATGAAACGCTTTATGCACATATGAGTAAAATTATTGTTAAGCCGGGGCAGAAAGTAATCAGAGGACAGATTATAGGTTACGTTGGTAATACAGGAAGTAGCACAGGGCCTCACTGCCACTACGAGGTTATTAAAAATGGCAGCAAGATAAACCCGATAAACTTCTTCTTCAACGACCTGACAGCGGCACAATATGAACAGGTGTTGGAAATTTCTTCAAAATACAATCAATCATTCGATTAGATTTGTGAATTATAGAAAAATCATCTGATGATGCAGCATGACGACCTACATATAGAAAAACTGTATTACAGCATTGGCGAAGTTGCTGATATGTTTAAAGTAAACACCTCGTTATTGCGCTACTGGGAGAAAGAATTTACAATGCTTCACCCGAAAAAAAATTTAAAAGGTGAACGGCATTATACCAAAAAAGATATAGAATCATTCCGGATAATTTATCATTTAGTAAAGGAAAAAGGTTTTACATTGAGTGGAGCCAAACAATATCTGAAAACAAATGGTAAAGCAATACCTGTAGCAGAAGTAAGTGAAAATACTGAGGTAAAAGAAGATAACAGCCATGTAAAATTTGCTCTGAATAGGTTAAAAGCTTTTTTAATTGAAATGAAAGGAAATCTTTGAATTTATATGCGAGAAAACACATTGATTGTAATTTTCAATTTCATTTACATTTCTTTTAGTTTTGCTGCTGATTATAGAAGCGTGAGTTGAAACCAAAGAAATTAATTTCCATTTATAGATTGTTGCCATTTCACCACACACACAAGTGGCTTGTCATGATATTTCTGATTGGTATTTTTTCAAATTCATTTTGTCAGGATTCTGTTAACACACAACGAAAAATTCCATTCTTTGAACCTTCGCCTGTTTACAATAAACAGCGCGTTCAAATTGCAGGATATACTACACTTGGCTTGTATGCAGGCACCATGGCCGGATTATATCAGTTATGGTATAGTGGATATGATATGAACCATTTTCATTTTTTCAATGATAATGGAGAATGGTTACTGATGGATAAAACAGGTCATACGTTTAGTTCATACATTGCGGGTAAGCAAGGTTACAATGTTTGTTGCTGGGCAGGCATGGACAATAAAAAAGCCACACTTATAGGCGGCAATCTTGGTTGGATTTTTTTAGTATCGGTAGAAGCCTTAGATGGTTTTTCTTCTGCCTGGGGTTTTTCATGGGGAGATATTGCAGCTAACACACTTGGATCATCTGTTTTTATTGGACAGCAATTGCTTTGGCAGGAGCAAAGAATAGAATTCAAATTTTCTTTTCATCAATCAAAGTATGCTCATTATCGCCCTGATCTATTAGGTGAAAATTATACTCAGCAACTTTTTAAAGATTATAACGGACAAACATTGTGGTTGTCTGCTAACATCAATTCTTTTATAAAGAAAACAAATTTAGTACCTGCCTGGCTCAATATAGCTGCAGGCATTGGTGCTGAAGGTATGACAGGAGCTTTTGACAACGCTACAGAATATAAAAATAACCCGATTCCCAACTTCAAGCGCTACAGACAAATTTATATAGCACCTGATATTGATCTGACTAAAATAAAAACAAAGTCAAAGGCATTGAAATTATTTTTTGAAGTAACCCGTTTTATAAAATTTCCATTACCTGCTTTAGAAATTAATTCAAAAGGGAAATGGCTTTTTCATCCCTTATATTTTTAAGGCTTCTTCTCAATAATTTTAATGCTGATAGTAGGTGCTTTTGTAGTTTTATCTGTTCCATCTTCAATCAGGTCAACTCCTTTTAGAATCACCGTGTCACCTTCTTTTAGATCATCTATAGCCTTGCGTCCGAGAATCGGTATCATTCTGTCATCACCAACACCAAAGCTCTTATTTTCAAAAGGCTTCAGTTTTAAAATTGTAAATTCGTAAAACTTCAGTTTGTAAGTCTTGCTATCTTCACAGTTCACAATAAAAGGTGGATTTTCTACCCATTTTATTAGGTCTTCTTTGGTAAGTTCATTTGTTAAAAGACTATCTGATTTTATTAAACATTTTCCTGGACCGGTAATTTTTTTCTCTTGATTTACCTTACCTTTTTGTCCTAATACTGACAATGAAGTAACTAACAATAAACATACTAATGCAGTAAAAATATTGGTCGTTTTTATCATGATGTGGTTGTTGTTAAATGCCAATTTGTTTTAATTTCTGTTCGAATAAAACACGAATGTAGAAGAAATATTTTTTAGCAGGTACTAATTTATCTTTTTAGGGTTTAAAGGTGGCCATATAACTACTGAAAAATATACTTTATACGCTGTTTCTTACAGTTACTCTTAATTGCATCAAAGGATGAAATTTGGATTAAAGATGAATAACCATTGAAATAATTTTTCTGTTTTCAGGTGAATTTTTAATCATAAATAACCGCTAAATAACTCTCAAAATCGGTTAAAAAAATAGTCTTTTACTTGAAAAGGCAAAGATAATGTGTTGATAAGCAGCATTGTGTGGCATTGCTTAAAAATAAAGTTAGCATTGCCGCTAAACGCATAGTATATTTGCAACGCCTTTAAAAAAAATAATGCAATTTTAAACCATGATTATCGTTTTTTGTTCTTACATTGCATACATTGAAACACACATAAAAATTAGATAAAATAGATGAGACAGCTAAAAATTACTAAATCCATTACAAACCGTGAAAGCGCATCGTTTGAAAAGTATTTACAGGAAATTGGTAAAGAGGAGTTAATTACAGCACAGATGGAGGTGGAACTTGCCCGTAAAATCAGAGCAGGAGACCAGCGAGCATTAGAGAAATTAGTGAGAGCTAACCTGAGATTTGTGGTTTCGGTAGCTAAGCAGTATCAGTCGCAAGGTTTAAGTTTGCCCGACTTGATTAATGAAGGAAATCTTGGTTTAATTAAAGCGGCAAAACGTTTTGATGAAACAAGAGGTTTTAAATTTATTTCCTATGCAGTATGGTGGATTCGTCAGTCAATCATGCAGGCATTGGCAGAGCAAGCACGTATAGTTAGGTTACCACTTAATCAGATTGGTGCTGCCAACAAGGTAAAAAAAGCATTTTCGAGTCTTGAACAAAAATTTGAGCGCGAACCAACAGCAGAAGAATTAGCTAATGAATTAGAAATTGATACAGACAGAATTGCATACACTATGAAAATGCCGGGACGTCACGTATCAATGGATGCACCTTTTGTACCCGGAGAAGATAATACATTGCTTGATGTATTAACCAATCCTGATGCACCTTATGCTGACAGCACACTCATGGCAGAGTCGTTACACACTGAAATCAACCGTTCATTAGAAACACTGCCTGAGCGTGAAAAAGATGTTATTAAACTTTTTTACGGTATTGGTGTCGAGCATGGTTTATCATTAGAAGAAATAGGAGAGAAGTTTGATTTAACACGCGAGCGTGTACGTCAGCTTAAAGAAAAAGCTATTAAGACACTTCGCCAAAATTCAAAAAGCAAACTGCTTAAAGCTTATTTAGGTCAGTAAGCAGAAAACATTCCTGTTTTAAAATTCAAACGTGCTCATCCGGTTCAACATGGATGAGCACGTCTGCTATAAGAGGGTTGTGTTTAATCAGCACATCTTTCAAGTGATGTGCAATCTGATGTCCGGCTTTAACACTAATATGTGAGCTAACCGTGATGTGAAGGTCAACTAAAAAATTTATACCTGTTTTACGTACATAACATTTTTCTGTATCAATTACACCTTCAACTTTTCCAGCCACTTTTCTTATGTCTTCAACAACATCTTCGTAAAGGTGTTCGTCCATAATTTCGCCTAAGGCAGGTCTGAAAATCAAGTAGCTGTTGTAAAAAATAAAACCGGCAGCAACCAATGCAGCCCAATCATCAGCAGCCTCAAATCCTTTACCCATGAAAATGGCAATTGCAATTCCAATAAAAGCTGCAAGCGAAGTAATAGCATCGCTTCGATGATGCCAGGCATCTGCTTTTAAGGCAGTACTATTAATTTGACTATTTCTCTTTTTTACGAAGCGAAAAAATAATTCTTTAAAAATAATAATCACAGCAAGGACAATAAGTGTATAAGATTCAGGCGTCTGATGCGGTGTCATAATATTTCTGATGCTTTCAACAGCTATTAGTGTAGCTGAAGCAACTAAAATTCCTACCACAAGAAATGTTACTAAAGGTTCAACACGTCCATGACCATAAGGATGGTTTTTATCAGCAGGACGACTTGCATATTTCAACCCCAATAAAACCAATAACGATGAAAAAATATCTGTTGTAGATTCAATAGCATCTGCAATCAGTGCATACGAATTACCAAAATATCCTGTAATCCATTTCACTACTGCTAGCAAAATATTGCCTGCAATGCTAATCCAAGTTGTTTGAATCGCTTTCTGATGCGACATGTTTTTGTAATTGAAACTTCAAAGTTATAGTTTTATAAAATATTTTCTTCGTCTGAATTAAAGATTTATCCATTTTGAAAGATGGATACTTTATAGGCAAAAGCATCAATCAAGAAATGGCAGCAATTAATACATAGTTATAAAATATTAGTTACTTTAGTCAAAACTTTTATTCTAATAATGACCTGTATAATTATTCCGGAAAAATGAAAACTTCTAAACTGAATTTAAACTTCTTCATAGTAATAATTTTAATTGCATTTTTTAGCACCGGTTGCTCACCAATTTATTATGTTCCAAGTCAGGTAAACATGCCATCATTAACAAAAGGTGGTGATGCAAAATTCAGTGCATCTTTTGCATTACCACAATTTAATGGCGTTGCCCAATCTTTCGATGGACAGTTAAGCTATTCACCGGTGAAACATTTAGGAGTAACAGTAGATGGTTTAGCAGTTGTCGGAACAGGAAAGGACAAAGACTATAGCGGTAGCGGCAAGTCGTTTGGATTTGCATTGGGATATTACAATATGATAGATGAGAATTTGGGAGTTGAGTTCTATGCAGGCTATGGAGGAGGGGATGTAAAGTTGAATCGTGATTCACTTAAATTTTTCAGTGCTGACGTTAGGCGCTTTTATATCCAACCGGGAATTTATCGCAGTACAAAACGATTTAATTTTGGTATTGCATTTCGTTTTAGTAATGTTCAATATTCAAACCTTGTTTTCTATCAGATTCCCGAAATAGGAGATAAGATCGTAGAAGACAACTATTTTTTTTATGAGCCAAGCTTTTATTGTTCACTTGGTGGTAATTTAGTAAAAGTAAAATTTCAATTAACACCTTCATTTAATATTGACAATAAATTAGATTTTAATCGTCAGAAATTAGCAATTGGTCTTGGCGTTGATTTTTTAATCAACAGAAAAAACAGAGACTGATTACTGTAGTTTTTTATTTTTCAAATGACGCCCAGCATCTCTATGTGTTTTCTTTTCCAAATTTTTTTTCATTGCCTGTTCAAGGTCAACACCGGTTTGATTGGCAAGACAAATTAAAACAAATAAAATATCAGCCATTTCATCGGCCATCTCTAAACTGTCTTCATTATTTTTTGCTGATTGCTCACCGTATTTCCTTGCAATTATTCTTGCTAATTCACCAACTTCTTCAGTCAGCAAGGCAAGGTTAGTTAATTCATTGAAATATCGGACACCGTGTTTTTTTATCCAATCGTCAACAATTTGTTGAGAATCTTTAATGGTCATTTGTTTGTTTTTTCGAATCAATAATTATGGTAACAGGCCCATCATTGGTCAATGACACTTTCATGTCTGCACCAAATTTTCCCGTACAAACTACAATATCATTCATATTTAGTTGCTGAATAAAATATTCGTATAATGGTATTGCCTTTTCCGGCCTCGCTGCATGAATAAATGAAGGTCGGTTACCTTTATTAGCATCACCATAAAGAGTAAATTGAGATACTAGTAAAATTTGCCCGTTGATTTCTTTGACAGAAAGATTCATTAAACCATTTTCGTCAGAGAAAATTCGTAAGCCAACAATCTTCTTGCACAGCCAGTCAACATCTTCTTTTTCATCATCAACAGAAATACCTAAAAGCACTAACAGACCATTATGAATGGAAGAATAAATTGCTCCTTCAATTTCAACACTTGCTGTAATAACTCTTTGTATGACAACTTTCATTGCTCAACGAAATATATCTTCATTATTTAAAATACTCAGGTAATTATGATAGCGCGATGGACTAACTTCACCTCGTTCAAGTGCTGCTAAAACTTCACAACCGCTTTCGTTAACGTGAATACAATTGTTGAATTTGCATTGTGGTAATAGTTGAAAAAACTCAGGGAAATAATGTGTCACATCGTTTTTGTTAAAATCGTAAGTGCCGAATTCTCTGATGCCGGGTGTGTCAATTATAAATCCACCTTCAGGGAGTTGATGCATTTCTGCAAATGTAGTACTATGTTTTCCGGTTAAATGTTGTTCAGAAATCGGTGTTACCTTTAAATTTAAACCGGGAATTAACACATTAATAAGAGAAGATTTTCCAACACCTGAGTGTCCGGTGAATAAATTTGTTTTATCTTTTAACTGTGTCCTTAATGGAATTAATGAATCGGGTATCTGACTTGAAACTACATAAACAGAATATCCAATTCCTGAATAAAGATTTTTCAATTCATCTACATAGTTTAAAATGTCTCTATTGTAAATATCTGCTTTAGTGAAAATGATGGAAGCTTTAATAGAATAGGCTTCGGCAGTAGCAAGAAATCTGTCAATAAACCCTGTTGATGTTCTTGGCAGCACAGGTGTTGCTACCAAAAAAGCATGGTCAATATTGGCAGCTAAAATATGAACCTGCTTACTCAATTTTTTTGATTTCCTGATAATATAATTCTTTCTGTCGAGAAGATCTGTAATCAATGCATCATCGCCTTCAAAATAATATTTTACATAATCACCAACGGCTACGGGATTGGTGCTGTTAATGTCTTTAATCCTAAAATTACCTTTTATCCGGCAAAGAATCCTTTCGTTTCCTGTTTGAACCGTTATAATATTACCTGTTGTTTTTACGACTATGCCTTCAAAAGTTTGCATAACATTAAAGCCATTTAATCAGTTCACTCAGACAATGCGTTTCAAAAGTTACTTCGTAATTGTGTTTGATTCCGGCCGGATTCAGATAAGCACAATCCATACCTGAGGCAATAGCACCGGCAATATCGGTTTCTATGTTATCCCCAATCATCAAGCAATCCTTTATTGGAGTCTGAAGTAATTCTGCTGTCTGCAAAAATATTCTAGGGTCTGGCTTGTGGTAGCCAATTTCTTCGGAAATAATTATCTTACTAAAAAAATGATCTATTGATGATGAACGCAACTTTGTATGCTGAGCTTCTGAAAATCCATTAGTAATAATAGCTAACTGATATTTGCCATGTACATGATTTAATAAATCTTTAGCAAATGGAATTAACTCCTTTTTGCCGGGTGTATTTTGAACAAAAAAATCAGAAAGTTTTTCAACTAACTCCGGGTTTACGATTCCAAAGTATTTTAAAGTGAGTTCAAATCGTCCTGCACGCAGATAAGATTTTTTAATCCGACCAAGAGAATATTCAGTCCACATTCTGTTGTTAATGTCAACATACTTTTGAATAAAATCTTGCTCGCTGATTATGCCATACTGTTCTAAACTATATTGATGATACATTTCAGACAGTGATTGAGCAGCATTAACATTTGTATCCCACAAAGTATGGTCGAGGTCGAAAATAAGATGCGAATAGTGCTTTAACTTTTTCATGGCTCAAGAACTTTTTGTTGTAATGCTTTTATAGAATAGGCATGATATAGTTCAAAAGAAGAGACCATGATAATTGACCAGACTGAAATAGAAATCAGCATATATAAAAAAACTTTCTTTTTATCAGGAACTAATCTTGATGCAATGATTGTACCAATTGGTATTGAAATAATAACAGGGGTAAGTAATGCAATTCCAAATAAACCATATTTTTTCCAGATGGTTACAATTCTTCTGTTTCGTTTGGTAAAAATTTTATTTTTAGGCTTTTCTTTAGCATCTACATACGTGTAATTGACAACAACTTTACCATCGCTATCTATTGTTGGTTCAGTGAAAGGTTGTTTGCGTGAAACAGTTTTTTTTATTCTATTTTTTATCCAATGCCAAACATTTGCAACCTGATCACTAAAAAAGCTAAATACAAAAACACCAAGCATCCCACCGATAATTGGATAAACTATTGCTTCGAAAATTGTGAAGTCATACTTTTCGTCATAGTAAGCAAAGGCAGGTCCAACAACAAATTTTACACTGCTGATTAATATAACCATCAGAATTTTTACAAACTCACCCATGTTTTAATATTCTGATTAATCAACGAAAGATAGTAAAATAATCTGTTTGAACTACTTTTTTTCGCCAAATGCTAAATCACCGGCATCACCCAAGCCGGGAACAATGTAAGACTGTGCAGTGAGCTCCTCGTCAACTGCGGCAACCCAAATGGTTAAATCATCGGGTAAATTTGCTTTAACATATTCAATCCCTTGTCTGCTTGCAATAGCTGCTACCACATGTGTATGTGCAGGTTGTCCTGATTCAAGCATTGCCTTATAAGTTTCAACTAATGACTGACCGGTGGCAAGCATAGGATCACTTAAAATTAGAACTCGTCCGGCAATTGGCGGTGATGATAGATACTGAAGATGAATATCGAAACTACCATCTTTATGATGACGTCTGTAAGCTGAAATAAATGCATTATCTGCCTGATCGAAATAATTCAACAGTCCTTGATGCAATGGTAGTCCTGCTCTTAAAATTGTACCCAATACGGGTTGGCTTTGCATTAATGGAACTGTGGCAATGCCTAAAGGGGTGGTCACATCGGTGTTTTCATAGATCATGGTTTTGCTTATTTCGTAAGCAGCAATTTCACCAATACGTTCGAGATTTCTTCTAAAACGCATCCTATCATTCTGAATTTCAACATCACGCAGTTCTGCTACAAAATGGTGTAATAAGGAGTTGCCGGTGCTTAGAATGTTTACCATAATCATCGTTTAAATAGTCTTACAGGAAAAGGAAGTGTATTTTTTTTCAGGTGTAAATATACATGTTCAATCGAACCAAAACTACTGTAATAACGTGCCAGTCCGAAATCATTAGAGCCTTCAAAATCAAGAACTAAATTCTTATTGGCATTTTCCTGAATTACAGAGTCAATTAATAATGACATGGCGCCTGAGGATTTCCCAGCAACACTATTTCCTGAAAAAAGAAAAATAATTCGATAATCTGTCTGAATAAACAATCCACCACAAATAGTTTGATTTCCATCAGAAACACCTCGTAAATAACATAATCCTTTTTGTTTCAAAGTGGAGTACAATATTCTTAGTAACTCATAACTTTCATCTTTCATTCGTTCTATTTTCATGCCTCTGTCATGTCTGAATAAACTTATAACCTCGGAAATATCAGGTTGATTTAAACTTAATTCATTTCTTTTTGCCTTATTAATATTTCGCTTTTGATTATCAGAGTAAAATTTTCTGATTTCTTCGTAAGGTCTGTTTAATTCCAATTCGAAGTTTAATCTTTTGGCGGCAATAAATTTATTTCCGGCTGCCGGATTAAAAGAATTTATATTTATTTCAATCAGTTTAAATTTAGATGGAATAGCATTTAAAAACGCATTTGAAATTGCAAAATCTATAGGTTGAGAAGAAAATATTCCTAATTGTTGTGTAAACAGAGGCTGGCAGAGATAATTGAAACATAGCTTTTTTCTCCATGTTAAGGGAAACACAAAGTTGTAGTCATCACTTACCAATGCATGCCAGTTGGGACTAACTGCATCAAGATACCATGAGAAAGCATACGGCAGTTTATTTAAAGCTTGATTGATACTTTGATCCCATTTTGCTTTATCAATCTCAATATGTTCAAGAAACTTAACTTCCATTTCAGACAGCAGCTATTTTAAGTAACTCTTCATAAATATTTCTATAGCCTTTCCAGATATGATTTTCACTGAGTGATTCATTATGCCATAAACTGATAAAGGTACCATTTACAGATTTAACTTCTTCTACTAATGGTTTTATCAGATCAATTACCTGCTCAGGATTTACTTTTAGATAATATCTGAAAGTTGCATCCATAACAGCAAACGGATGAATCAAAAGTGGCGTTTGCACTTCCTGGTCCAAATCATAAAAGTAAAAGGAAGAGCAAATGCCTGCCCTGAAACCAATATTTCCTGCATAGCCCATAGTGTAATCCTCTTTAATGTCAACACTAATAAGCTGCCTGTAAGTATCAGGTAATCTAATTTTCAGGAAATGTTGGCGGCTTTTGGTGACTTCTCTTTTCAGAATTTTAGTCAGCAACTGAACTTCTTTTTGCAGTCGGCCTTGTTTTATATTGGAACCATAACTTGGATGGATGCCTGCATCGGCATAGTCAGCCAAAGATTGAATCAGTGATTGAAAATTTCTGTTATCAACAGAAACATTTTTATCATTTTCTCCATATTCACCTAACAGAAAAAAATAAATCACCTTTATCTTATATCTTTTATGTAAATCATGCATCAACTCATAAGTATGATAAGGATCATGCATCAGCCGTGTCAATACTTTGGTACGTTCAACAATCTGAGGTACATCGAAATTGAATAATGATCTTCCATAAGCTCCAATAGTACGCATAAGTCCCTTTTCCAAGTATGCATAAGCATTGTCTATGTCAATAGTTGAAATATACTTGTACTTTGGACTGACTGATTTGAGAGAAGGATACCTTTCTAAAATAATGGACTTAAATTTCTGTGCCCAAATATTCACAACAGGTTTCTGAAGGAATCCCCTTGTATATGCAATGCTTTCAGTTTCATTATAACGATCATGTGAATCCCGTAAATGTGGAAGATATTCTTCATAGCGACTCACTAAATAAAAAGATGCAGAAAACAAATCGAATGGAACACTGTATTTTGGATGTGTTGCATAAAATGCTTTTATATCATCCCATTCTGTAAAACCGAATTGTTGGTCTTCTATTCCTTTCTCAAATAAAAGTCTTTCAGAATATATGAATATTTCATTCTCAATCTGATGTTCTGAGTAATTAAATTTTGGGCCTGCATAACTTTTAAACTCTTCTACATTATGGGTAATTTCAAAACTAATACCCATAAGTTTACCAATAACTAAATCGAAAATATATTTAAGGCGTGGTGAAAACTTATGTGTATAGACTAATAACATCAGCTATTGAAAAATTAATATGGTTAGGTACTGAAATATTTAAAAACAGGTAGTGAAAGTATGCCACCAACCATAACTATTTTAGCAATCATGCTGGCAACTTTGAAATGTTTTTTTTCTGCAGAGAAATACAATTTCACTGCTAAAATGAGTAAGGGCACTTGTACAAATAGAATAGTGTATCCAAACACAGGAAGGCTTTCCCACCAGGATTGTTTAATCTGAAGAAATAAAATCAATCCAAAAATCAGGAGTAACAAACCAATAGAAATTAACTTTGCATTATTGATTCCTGCAACAATAGGGAGGGTGTTGCAACCAAACTCTCTATCGCCATCAATATCTTCCATATCTTTAATTACTTCTCTGACTAATGAAATAAGAAATGCAAAAAATGCATACGCTGCCGTAATTGCAATTATTAATCTAAGATTATACATCTTATTATTGATGACAGGAAGTTTAATGTCACGAAATGCATACTGCAATTCATAGTCTGCAAATGCCGGAAGAAAAACAGCAACAGCAGTTAAAAATGCCACAACAAAATTTCCAACCAAAGGAAGTCTTTTATATGATGCTGAATAAAAATAGAGTAGTGCTGCTGTGAGCAAATAGGTTAAAGCAAATTGTCTTAACTTTAATGCATAAGTCAGATAAAGTCCAACAGCAATTCCCATGATGGAGAAAACAAAATAAAACGTTTTCAATGTCCATCCTGAAAAATCGTGAACCTTGCCGATTCCGTTTGCAGCATCAATATCTTTATCGAAAAAGTCATTAATCGTGTAGCCTCCTGCTGCAATAAACACTGTACTTAAGACAACTAGTAAAAATTGCCATGTATGCAATGAAGGTGTAAATTCTGATGTTTTAAGTAAAGGCACAACAATCATATAATAAATAAGGCATTGTGCTAATGCCAATATTATTAAATTCGGAAATCTGATAAGTCTTAGAAATCCCATTATTCCCAATCGTTGTTTAAAGTCAGAACCTGTTCAATAACATCACGTGCACATCCATCACCTCCTTTAACAGGTGATATGTAGTGACAAATGTCGCGAATTTGTGGCGCAGCATCATAAGGGCAAGTAGCTATAGCGCAGTTTTTCATTGCTTCTGCATCAGGCATATCATCACCCATATAAAGTAGCTGAGCAGATGTAAGATGATGTTCCTGCATTACAGCAAGTAACTGCTGAAGTTTATTTCCTATACCAACATAGATATCAGATACACCTAAATTTTTAAGTCGGATAACAACGCCCTCATCTTTGCCACCTGAAATGATTACAACACGATAACCTTTTTTTACTGCTAATTGAAGGGCATAGCCATCTTTAATATTCATAGCACGTAAAAGCTTTCCATCGTTTGTGACATGCAGCATGCCATTAGTGAGCACACCATCTACATCAAAGATAAAGCATTTTATGTCTTTTAATTTTTCCTTAAAATTCACGTTACTCATTTTTTGTGAAATTTATAAATTGAAGCTGTCAATTGTTTGTACAAATCTGCAAGTTGCTTGTTATCTTTTAATAACATTAAATGTTGCTGAATAGTTTTTTTATCATTTCTCACAGCAGGTCCTGTTTGAAAAGAAGCAGGATTGCCATTTATTCTCTTTACCGTATGTGAAATTAAAGGCTTCAAAAGATTAAATTCAATTCTGTTTTTTTTCAGTAAACTAAATGCCTGTGCATACAAATGATTAGTGAAATTATTTACCAGCACTGCTGCAAGGTGCAACTTTGCTCTTTTTTGTGAGTTCATCACAACAAAACTGCAATTTACAGAAGTTACAAGTTGTTTCAGTGAAGTTAAAACGGTGTTGTTAGTTGCTTCCAAGCAAAAAGTTAATTCATCTGATAAAACACTCTCTGAGGTAATAGATTGCAAAGGGTAAACTACTCCGGCTTTTTTAAATTTCTTTTTTAGTATTTGCAAATCAACAGTACCCGAAGTGTGAACAACTATATTGTTTAAAGCTGGTAACTTGGATACAACTTCGGCAATGCTGTCATCGTTAATTGCAATGATATAGATATCCGATTTGCTGTCAATTTTTTGAATGTCATCAATAAATTTGCCACCTGTGATTTTTGAAAGTGCAGAACCGGTTTTTTTATTTCGGCTGTAAATCTGATTAATCTTATGTCCTGAAGTTTTGAATAATATGGCCAACAACCAGGCAACATTCCCTGATCCAATAATGGTCAGTGTCATTCTGTTATCCTTTGTCGGTGGTGTAGCGGACATATTCTTTAAATCGTTTTACCGAAACTATCCAAGTTCCTGTAAGCATTAAAATACAACCAATCCACAATAAATTTATATGAGGAAAAATGATTGCTTTCATAATAATAAAGTCTTTTTTGTTCGCTTTCTTTTCAGCTATTTCAAGTTTTATTTTTCCGCTTTCAGGACTGATGCTTGTAAACCTGAATTTTATGCCAAGTTCATCAAGAAAATAATTTTTAGAAACAGCCATTCTGTCTTTGATAAGAAACTGAGGTGTGACCACATGTTTCTTTTTGTTTACATCCGTCACTTCCAAAATTGCTGTAACACCAAAACTGTCGAATGATTCTACTTCAATACCTGTATTGTCTTTTGCTAATTTTTTCAAAACAACAAGGCTGTTTGAAGTAGCTAAAGTATCACCCACAGCCATTTCATGCTCTGTAGGTGTATCATACTCATCCATGGATGTATTTTTAGTGTATTCATCCAGATTAGCATAAGTAACGTGTGTATAAATATCTTTATCCGGAAACCACTTTGTTGCCGGTTCAGGTGAATTTCCCATTCTTTCATTAAGCTGAATAATCGGCTTCAGGCTAAATGCTTTTTTTAGCTCACCTGTCTTATTGTTCAGTTTATAATATTCAACATCAAAATAAATATTATGACCTTTTTTTTCGCGGCCACTATAAGTGACAAAATATTTTCCCATCTGCAGGGTATCACCTTTAGCGAGCATAATGTTTTCGTTGTTTGGAAAATCTTTTCCTAAATCAATATTCAATCTGTTCTTAGATATGATTCTTGAATTGGCATTTGAAATTAACGTACCCAACAAAATAAAAGCGAATCCGATATGAGCAATTGATGCACCGCTGAAAGAGAACTTTCCTTTTAAAACACGAAGAAAATAATCGAAGTTGGCAATGATTGCAAAAACAGCAGTAAACAACAATACCATGTAATGAACGCTGTTAAACTTCAACAACAGAATGAGAACTATAGAGAGAATTAATGAAATTATCAGAGAAAACAACAATTTCTTAAATACTTCCTTAGGGTTGCTTTCTTTATATTTAAAAAATTGTCCAACTGCCATAAGTAAAGCTATAATCATAGCTATAGGCATTTGCCAGGAATTAAAATGTTCTTTTACATCAACAGGGGGGGCAAGGTTAGAACCGAATATTTTATTGATTACAGGAATACTGGTAGTAAATGTAATTTGAATTGCCGAGATGCAGAGTACCAACATTCCAATGAACATCCAGAATTCACGTGATGTAATGCTGTCATCAGAGTTTTCTTTTGGAATCTTTTTCCAGTTTATGGCAAGCATCACTACAGCAAGAATTACAAAAAACAGCATATAAAAAATAAGCTGACCACTCATGCCTAGGTCTGTAAATGCATGTACTGATGTTTCTCCAAGTATTCCGCTGCGAGTAAGAAATGTACTATACAATACTAGCAAGAATGAGAGAATACAAAGTATGTAGGTACTGAGCAAAGCCCGTCCACGTTTGTTAAACACAAGCATGACGTGTCCTGCACCAACCATAACAAGCCAGGGTACAAGAGATGCATTTTCTACAGGGTCCCATGCCCAAAAACCACCAAAACTTAATGCTTCATAAGCCCATGCCGCACCCATAAGAATACCTGCACCTAAAGTCATTATGGAGAAGAATGCATAGGGTAGGGCAGGCTTAATCCATTCTGTAATGTTTTTGCGCATTAGTCCACCTAATGCAAATGCAAACGGAACTACCGTAGAAGCAAAACCTAAGAATAAAGTAGGTGGATGAATTACCATCCAGTAATTCTGCAATAAAGGATTCAGACCACGACCATCAGCAATGCGAGAAAGATAATCAGGCATTTTTATAAAAGGAAGGTTGGCAAACTGGTCGTTGTCGCGAAGTAGTGTAAAAGGATTTGACCCTAGTTTATAACCGAATATATAAACACCTAAAAGCATTGAACCCAAAAAAACCTGCACCATCATAATTGTTCCCACAACCGGGCTTTCCCAATGACGGTTTCTTCTTGAAATAAATAATGCAATTAAGCTATGCCACAACATCCACAATAAAAAACTTCCTTCTTGTCCTTCCCAAATACAAGCAAGAATATAGTACATGGGCATAGCCATGTTGGAGTGTTGCCATACATAATAATATTCAAATCGGTGATTGAATATAAGATACAGCAGAAGGAAAAATATACCAAAGCATGAAATACTATGCAGGTATAAAAACTTTCTTGCTAATGGTGTTGCCCATTGTGCTTTCTCCTCATTTCTTACACTTGTCAGATATAAAACTGCAGCATATATAGCACTGATAAATGCAGCAAAAATGAACCCATTGCCTATGTAGCCCCAGATTAACTGCTCTCCGATATATTTAATCTCCATTCGTCCCCGATAATTTGCTGCGAATATCTGAAAAAATAAGAGTCATAAAAGTAAATAACGTGTCAAGTTATTAGTATGTTTTTAAGGAGAATTTTTAATGTTAGTTAGAGCTAAAATTAAGCGGAATTTTAGTTTTATAAAAATGTGTATGTGAAATGGATAAAACTACTGAAGATAAATGTCAAGCAGACCATCAGGAAGTGTTACAGCTAAATTGTTTTCAGTACTATTGAATGCGTTAATGAAATTCTTATTAAGAGGGATTAAAACCTCTTTTCCATTAGCATTTACAATGGCTATTTGTTGTTGTGGATATTCTGCAATGTCAACAATATTACCTATTGGTCCGGAAATGCTATCAGTGACAGAACATCCTATAAGTTGATACTTATAAGGAATTTCGTTTTGAAGCATCACTTTTTTCTCAATATATACTTCCTTTTTCAGCCATGTTTCAGCTTCATTTATATCTGCAACATCAGAAAATTTTATTCTGCAAAAGGGATAAGTGAATTGAATTTCTGATACAGCAACCTGTTTTAAAAAATCACCTTCTTTAATAAAAAGAGAGACAGGGTTGTTCTTTTTGCACTTAAAGTTATCGTAGCATCTTAAAACCAAATGCCCCTTGATACCGTGTGTTTTAACAATTGTTCCGAAAAAAGTAACCTCGTCAAAACCCATTATCAAAGGGCATTATAAAATAATTAATATTTATGCGTTTTCTGCCGGTGTTTCGCCTCCATCAGTTGCAGGTGCTTCAGCAGCAGCTTCGGCTTCGGCAACATTAGCAGCAGCACGTTTTTCAGCTATGGCTTTAGCTATAACCTCACGTTTTTTAGACTCTTCAACCAAGCGGCTTTTTATATCATCTGCTTTTGATGATTGCACTTTTTGTGAATGCTGAAGAACTTTAAGGTTTTTGTTTTCCATCCAGGCGCTAAACTTCGCATCGGCCTGTTCCTGAGTTAAGGCACCTTTTTTTACTCCGCCCATAAGGTGATTCTTGTACAACACACCTTTGTAACTTAAAATGGCACGGGTTGTTTCTGTTGGCTGGGCTCCTGTGCCTAACCAATAGAGTGCTCTGTCGAGATTAAGGTCAATGGTTGCCGGGATAGTCCTTGGATTGTATGTCCCGATTTTTTCAATGAACTTGCCATCTCTGGGAGCACGTGAATCCGCCACCACTACATGGTAAAACGGCTGGCCTTTTTTTCCAAACCGCTGTAATCTGATTTTTGTTGGCATTTTTTAATTTTTAATGATTTATAAATTTATTTATCCCAGAATCCTCCCTGATTTTGGGGCTGCAAATATCTAACTTTTAGCTGAATTATCAAATACTTAGGTTCTTTTTTTATTTAACACCAAATTCCGGTATTTTTCCTTCAAATTGCCGGTACCAGGCTTTGATTTTCTCTATATCGCCTTGTGTATCTTCAGAAGGAGTGAAAGGAGGGGCTATGACAACCGTTTTGGTGCGGTAATCAAATGCTACCATCACCACAGGTGCTTTTACAGCCATTGCTATTTTATGAAACCCGGTTTTCCATTCAGCCGCATATTTTCTGGTGCCTTCAGGAGTTATACAGATTGAGAACTGATCATGACTGTTATAAATTTCGGCAACTTTTTCTACCAGTTTTCCAGGTTTGGAACGATCTACAGGATATCCGCCCAAAGCATAAAAAATCCAGCCCAAAGGGGGTTTAAACAGCTCTTTTTTAGCAAGATACTTGGTGTCAAGTCGAAGAATACTTCTAGTGGCTAAACCAACAAAAAAGTCAATATTGCTGGTATGCGGTGCCACAATCATGACATATTTTTTTAATTCATAGGGTATATTTCCCTTTATTTTCCAGCCAAAAAGTTTAAAGAATAAACTATAGATAAATCTCGTCATCGGGTAAAGATAAAAAACTGTTTTGTTTTAAGTTGAAATCATATAAATTTGCATAAACAAAAATCAAATAAAATGAAAAGGATTCTTTTATTCATTGCACTTGCTTCATTCAGTTTGACAGCAAACAGTCAGGCCAACAAGACCATGAATTCATGGGCAGAGCTAAATAACTTTCATAAAGTTATGTCTGAAACTTATCAATCAAGTAAGGATGGTAATTTAAAACCAATTAAAGCAGAGTATAAGCAACTGATTGAACTTGCTGTTGCATTGCATCAATCAAAAGCACCTGCAGGCATTGATGCTGCTAAAATGAGTGATGCAACAACAAGACTTGCAGTTGCCTGCAAAGAATTGTTTGGACTTATTGAGCTAAATGAGAGTGATGAATCTATCACTAAAAAATTGGGCGAGACCAATACTATTTTTACAGAAATTGCCCGTATGTGCGAAAGTAATGATGTGAAAGGACACGATCATAGCGATCCAAACCATAAGCATTAATAGTACTAAGTATTATAAAAACAGAATGGGAGTATTTTCATACTCCCATTTTTTTTGTGAAAAATTTTATTAATTAAATTTGTGTAGTTTTATCCTTGAAAAATCAAATTACAATGGAAAATAAATGAGAAAACTAAAATTACTCTTTTAATTTTCTTAATATGTAATATTTGTATTGTGAAAAATAGTGAAACCGATGCTAACAGACAAATTCGGCAGAATTCATAACTACTTGAGAATTTCACTTACTGACAAGTGTAATTTACGTTGTAATTATTGTATGCCTGATGTGTGTAGCTCTTTTTTAACTCAGGATAAAATAATGACAGCTCAGGAAATTGAGCATATAGCTGTTGAATTCATAAAATTAGGAGTAAATAAAATTCGTCTTACAGGAGGGGAGCCACTTGTAAGAAATGATTTTGAAGACATAGTTAGACGTTTGTCAAAATACAATATTGAACTATTGCTTACTACTAACGGAGTTTTGATTGATAAATATTTCAACTCCATTTTAGCAGCAGGTATTACTACTGTTAATGTTAGTTTAGATTCACTAAATCGTGAATCTTTTTTTAAAATAACACATCAGGATAAGTTTAATGAAGTGTGGCGTAATATTTTATTGTTACTTAAACACAATTTTCGAGTTAAATTGAATGTAGTGGCTGTAAACGGAGTTGTTGAAAAAGAGATATTTGATTTTATCGGCCTCACAAAAGAACTTTCGTTGCATGTTCGATTTATTGAGTTTATGCCATTTGCCGGAAACAAATGGAGTAAAAACAAAGTAGTTACGTCAGTTCAAATGCTTAAATGGGTTGAACAAAGTTATGATATTATTAAACTGAAGGATGAGCCACATGCAACATCGAAGAAGTATAAAGTAGTTGGGCACGAAGGCACTTTTGCTTTCATTACAACAATGAGTGAGCAGTTTTGTGGGGAATGCAACAGAATTCGCCTGACTGCAGATGGGAAAATGAAAAATTGTCTTTTTGGAAAAGATGAAATTGAACTACTCACAACTTTAAGAAAAGGCGATTCTATAATACCATTAATAATACAATCAGTCAATGCCAAACATGCTGCATTAGGTGGACAATTTGATAATAACTATAATGAAATTGTTCCGGATAAAATAATAAACCGTGGTATGTTTTCAATTGGAGGATAATTAAAAATTTATACTTTGATATCTGTTAGCGAAGCAAAGCAATTAATTGAACAAAATATTCTTACAACAACTTCAGTAGAGGTTATGTTGGCTGAAGCAATGAATATGGCTCTTTCAAATGATATTTATTCAGGAATTGATGTGCCGCCTTTTGATAATTCATCAATGGACGGATATGCTTTTGCTTTTAATCCTAAAATTCAGGCTTACAATATTGTGCAGAATATACAGGCAGGTGACTTTTCAAATCACATTTTAAAATGTAATGAGGCAGCAAGAATTTTAACCGGTGCTCCTTTGCCTGCAGGCTCCGATACAGTAATTCAGCAAGAACTGACATCTGTAAACAACGGAACAGTAAGTTTTAATATTTCACAATTGCAGCAAGGTATTAATGTTCGATTGAAAGGCTCTCAAAATAAAAAAGGAGAAATTATAGCATTTGCCGGTGAGGTTGTAACACCTGGTATGGTAGGGTTACTTGCATCTGTCGGGGTTCAAAAAATATTTGTTCACACGCCTCCTTCCGTAGGAGTTATTATTACTGGTAATGAACTACAGAATATTGGTGATGATTTAAAAGCAGGGCATATTTATAATTCAAATGAACCTATACTAACGACATACCTCCGGTTATTAGGTATAAAAGAAATTGAATGCATTCATGTGAAGGATAAAAAGAGTCTTTTAAAAGATAAAGTGAAATTGTTTTTAACTAAATATGATGTGTTAGTTTCAACAGGTGGAATTTCTGTCGGTGATTATGATTTTGTACATGAAGTGTTATTAAGTGAAGATGTGAAGCCTTTGTTTTATAAAGTAAAACAGAAACCAGGTAAACCATTGTTTGTAGGAAAAAAGAATAGCAAGTGGATATTTGCTTTACCAGGTAATCCTGCTTCGGTATTGGCGTGCTTCAATCAATACGTAAAACCATGTTTACTTGGAATGATGGGCTATAAGAATACATTTGCACCAGATGCTGTCATGCCAGTAGCAAACAAATTTCAAAAAGACAATAAACTTACTCATATTTTAAAAGCTAAACGAGATTTTAAATCAGTGCAAATATTATCGGGGCAGGATTCTTTTAACTTACTCCCATTCAATAATGCAAATTGTTTTGTTGTAATAGATGAAGCTATAGAATTTTTGTCTGCTGGCACATTGGTTAGTGTATATAATATTTAGTGCCTATGTCAAGCGAGAATGCAATTTGGTTTCTGATTATCCTAATGCCATTGGCTGCGTTTCTTTATGCTTCAGTGGGGCATGGTGGAGCCAGTAGTTATCTGATGTTACTTACATTGTTTCACTATGTGCCGGAACAAATTCGTACTACAGCTTTAGTATTAAATATTTTAGTGTCTGGAGTGGCCTTTCTATCATATCAAAGAGTTTGTGTTTTCCCGACAAAGCTTTTTATTTCACTCATTATTTTTTCTGTTCCTGCTGCATATTTAGGTGGCACATTTAAAGTTGATGTAGTTTTATATAAGAAAATATTAGGTATATTACTTTTGTTTCCTGCTTTGCGGCTATTTAATGTTTTTCCAATCAGCAATAAAATTATAGTAGAGAAGAAGATATGGATAGCTTCTGCATTAGGCTTGGGAATTGGTTTTTTTTCCGGATTAATAGGAATTGGTGGCGGCATTATTCTTTCACCAATTCTATTAATGATGGGATGGACAAATGTTAAGGAAACAGCAGCAGTGAGTGCCTTTTTTATCTTTTTAAACTCAATTGCAGGGTTGATTGGATCCGGTTCTTTTCAATTTCAAATTGACTCTCAAATACAGATTTTACTTCCATTAACTGTTGTAGCCGGGGTAGTCGGTGCTTATTTAGGTGCTCACCGTTTTAATGTTCCCGTTCTTAAATATCTATTAGGAATAGTTCTTTTTATTGCTTCAGTAAAATTTATTTTAGTTTGATTTTTGTGAAATTTTATTATCAGAGCAAATAAAATTTTTACAGGCGATTTTACCAATAAATGTTTTGTGCGATTATGATTAAAATCATATTTTCTGAACAACACAACTATTTGCTTTACATGCATAGTAAATATATTATCTATGCAAACATCACTTTCCGAATTATTAATAAATGAGCATAATGTTATCTTGGAAGCAGGAAAACTTATTGATGCAAATAATAAACTCTGGGAAACAGACCCCGCTGCATATAATGAGTTGGTCAGTTACCTTGTAAATTTCTTTTCTGAGTATGGTGATGAATTTCATCATCAGAAAGAAGAAGAAATTCTTTTTCCTGCAATCAACAAAGCCAATGAAGTAGTTGGTGCATCTATTGTCAGTGAGTTAATTGAACATCACGAAGATTTTAGAGACCTTATTCAAAGAATCCGTAATACTCTATCGCAGCAAGATTATGTGTCAACTCAGAAATATTTAGAAACGTATATGCAAAGCCTGAAGGATCATATCGCTGCAGAGAACGATGAGCTTTTTCCAATGGCTGATGATTTATTATCTCCTGATGAAATAGACAAGCTATACTACCGGTGCATTGATAAAGATGAAGAACTAGGGGTAGAAAGAAAAAAAGAATTTGAAAACAATATAAATAAATTCAAAAGGAATGAAGCAGTTTAATGAATTACTGGCTTCCTGTAAAGAAGTCGCTTTTGATTTACGGTTTACTAAAGCCGCTAATTGGAAACTTGCAGATAAAAGCAGAGCCATAGTGGGATTTCTTCCTATTTATTTTCCACGAGAAATTGTACATGCTGTAAATGGTTTGGCAGTAGGCATAATGGGTGCCGGTGATCATAAACAGATTATAAAAGGTGATGCTTATTATCAATCCTATATCTGCCATCTTCCAAGGGGCATTATAGAAATGGCGCTTGATGATAGTCTGAATCATTTTGACGGTTTTGTGTTTCCTGCCATTTGCGATTGCATCAGGAATCTTTCCGGCATGTTCAAACTGGCTGAGAAAGGAAAATTTCAACGCTACTTTGATTATCCACAGAATTTCGATACGTTGATTGGGGGTGTATTTTACAGGCAAGAATTGGAAAAAATAATTGCGGATGTATATGCTATAAATAAAGTAGAACTAACAACAGAGAATCTGAATCGTTCCATTAAGCTATATAATTATAACAGAAAATTAATTGAAGAAATTTATAAAATACGACAGCAATATCCCTGGCGGTTATCAGCGGTAGATACCTACCTTATTATTAGGGCAGGACTTGCCATACCTGTTGAAGAGCATAATATAATACTGGAGCAAACGGTTGAAGCCATCAGTAATGAAAGAGGAGAGCCGATGGATAATATACGTGTTGTAATTTCAGGTTCGTTTTGCGAACAGCCACCGCTTGGTTTAATTAAATCCATTGAAATGGCAGGTTGTTATATTGTTGATGATGATTTAATGTTAGGTTCAAGATGGATTCAGGGAGACATTGAAGATAACAGCAACGATCCGCTTACTGCATTGACAAACGCTTATCTTACTCAAAGCACCTTTTCATCTGCAGTGTATGATGTGGGGAATCCTAAGGGCAAAAGATTGGTGGATCTGGTAAAGAAGCGCGATGCAGATGGAGTTATTTTCAGTGCTGCCAGTTTCTGCGACCCGGCATTGCTCGATAGACCTGAACTTCAGAAGGCCTGTGATGAAGCCGGTGTTCCACATATCAATTTTCAATACCACGAAAATACCGGTCAGTTTAAAGTAATAAAAGAACAGGCCGGAACATTCAGTGATTCAATAAAACTTTGGGCTTAAAATATTTTATATCATGAGCAAAAATGCAACAGAAGCAATTAAAGAAAAAAGCATGGTCATTCAGAAAGACATGCTTGCAAATCTCTTTCATGAACTGAGTAAGACAAAAGAAACCGGAAAGAAAGTGGTTTACACCTTTGTCCCCGGCAATCTTACTGAACTCATCTTGTCTTTTGACATGTTGCCGGTTTACCCGGAAATTAATGCTTTGCAATCGGGGATGAGAAAAAAATCGGGAGCGTATATACGCGATGCAGAAAAGTTAGGTTTTAGCGAAGACGTCTGTACCTATGTGAAATGTGATATCGGCATGATGTTGAATGGTAACATCGGACCTACGGGTGAAAAACTTCCCGCACCCGATTTACTGTTGCTTAGTTATACTGGTTGCTTCACGTTCATGAAATGGTTCGAAAATCTGGAGCGTCTTTATCCTGGAGTTCCGGTAGCTATGTTGCACACACCTTATCAGGAAGATGGTAATATTACTCCTGAACAGGTCGAGTATATGGTGAAACAATTGAAAGAAGAGGTGATTCCTAAGATGGAAAAGGTATCGGGTAAAAAGTTTGATATGGAAAGATTATCAAAAATGATGGCCAATTCTGCAAAAGCCGAAGACCTATTGGTGAAAATTTTAGAAACAGCAAAAAATAAACCCTCGCCTATTGATGCCTACTTTGCAGGAGTATATTATATCGGTCCGATTTTTACGGCTTTCAGAGGAACGGATGAAGCCGTAGAGTATTATAAAGAATTATATGCAGAAGTAACTGAACGATTAAGGTTGGGTTTGGGACCTGTTACTCCGGAAGGTGAATTGAAAGAAGAAAAATTCCGGTTAGTTGTTGAAGGCCCGCCTAACTGGACAAACTTCCGTGAATTCTGGAAAATTTTTTATGATGCAGGCGCAGTAATTGTAGCTTCATCTTATACAAAAGTGGGTGGAGTTTACGATTTAGGGTTCCGTCACAATCCCGATGAACCATTAGAAAGTCTTTCTAAATACTGCATGGGCTGCTATACAAATATGAACTTACCACAACGTGTTAATCTGCTGGCTGATTATGTAAAAGAATATAAGGCAGACGGTTTTCTTATTAACTCCATTAAAAGTTGTAATTCGTTTTCTGCCGGTCAGTTGATGATTATGCGAGAAATAGAACAACGCATGGAAGTGCCAGTTGGTTTTATTGAAAGTGATTTAGTTGACCCACGTTACTTCTCTTATGCAAACATTAAAAACCGTTTGGAATCTTATTTCCAGATGTTAGAACAGCGTAAAATAATTATGGCACAGGATGCTGAAAAAGTTTAGAGATATTAATAATAAAATAATCATTAATTAAGAAACTCAATGAATAAATATTATCTCGGAGTTGACCTAGGTTCAACCACTTCCAAGGCAGTAATCATTAATGAACAGGATGAAATTATTGGTCGCGGAATTACCAATACCAGAGCAAATTATTCTGTAGCTGCAGACATTGCAAGAGATGAAGCAATTTACAATGCAAGATTTTCTGTTCTAAAAAAGAAACTTGAAGCTGAGATAAAAGCAAATCCGGCTTATAATAAGTACATCAACGACTTAGAAAGTGTTTTTCAATATGAGCAATTCAAAATTCGCTTAGATAAACTGGGAGAAGAGTTGCTAAAAACCTGCCATACATTTTTTAAAGATGAAGAAGTTCAGGAAAAAATGATTCAGCACCTACGCAACATTCGTAAATCTTTTAAGCCTGTGATAAAACATGATTATTTGTATAATAATCTAGGGGCAAAAAATCAGTTCTTCAGAGACATCGTTTCTGAAAAATATAATGAAGAGGTTGCGAAATTAGATATGACATTGTTTGAGCCGCTGATGACTGTTTGGGATAAGAGTATCAGTCCTGCTGAAAATCAGTTAATCACTTTTGATTTTAAAGAACTTGTTGATAAAGCTATGGAAGAGCTAAGGGAAAAATATAAAAACCTTCCTGACGAAGTAATGGATCAAACAAGTATCAATTTCGATGCTGAACTGAATTTGCTGAAAGGCAACTTTGAAAAAGTGTCAGACTCGCTTCGTGTTCACATTGATGAAATAGCAGGACTTGAGTTCAATATTACAAATATGACAGGCACCGGTTACGGTCGTGCCTTGTTACCATTTCCCCAGGAATGTATCCGTTCCGAAATTTTATGTCATGCATTTGGGGCACATGCTGTTTTTCCTGATACAAGGACTGTACTTGATATTGGCGGGCAGGATACCAAAGCCATACAGGTTGACCGTTACGGTTTAGTTACCAGCTTTCAAATGAACGATCGCTGTGCTGCCGGATGTGGCAGGTATTTAGGTTATATAGCCGATGAGATGAGTATCTCACTAAATGAATTGGGACCCATGGCAATGAAAGCAGAGAAAGAAGTGAATATTTGTTCAACATGCACTGTATTTGCCGGAGCCGAACTTAGAGAGCTAACCAACCTCGGTGAAAAACGAGAAGACATTTTAGGTGGCTTGCACAAAGCCATCATCATGCGGGCTATGTCATTGCTGGCACGATCAGGTGGAGTATTTAATGAGTTCACTTTCACCGGAGGTGTTGCAAGAAATCCGGCAGTGATAAAATATTTGTCGGAGTTGGTAAGAGAAAATTATGGAGATAAAATAAAAATCAATATCCATACCGATTCAATATTTATGGGCGCACTTGGCGGTGCCATGTTTGCCAGAAGAAATATGAACTTATCTCTTCCAACTAATAAAGTAGAAACAGCAGAAATTAATAAATAAAAAAAGAGTAATGGAATCACCGGTTTACACAATGGGAATTGACATAGGCAGCAACTTTATTAAGTTGGTGTTAATGGATTATTCAGCACAATCAGTCATACTGGATAAACAGACTGAAAAAATCAGGAAAAGAAATCCTGAGCAAGTAGCAGATGAAATGATTCAGAACATGCTGCGAAAATTCAATTTAAAATACGAAGACCTTGCTTATCTGGCTTCAACAGGAGAAGGTGATATGTTAAAACGAAAACGAGGTCACTTTTACGGAATGACAACTCATGCCAAAGGCGCACATTATTTTTATCCCGATGCAAGAACGGTGGTGGATATGGGTGCTTTATTTGTTCGGGCAATAAAAGTTTCGCCCGATGCACGTGTTATGGACTATAAAATGACCGGTCAATGCGCTTCGGGTTCAGGACAGTTTGTAGAAAATATTTCACGCTATCTCGGCTTGTCAATCGAAGAAGTGGGCGATGTATCACTGCAGGCAGAAAACCCTGAAGTATCATCAGGTATTTGTGCGGTGCTTGCGGAAACAGATGTAATTAACATGGTATCAAGGGGAATATCCACGCCTAATATTATTAAGGGTATTCACCTTTCCATTGCCAGCCGAATTATTAAACTGATGAGCTCGCTAAAGGCCGAATCGCCAATTATACTTACCGGAGGCATGGCATTAAACAAAGGAATGTTGCAGGCACTGGAAGAACAACTGGTAGAGACCGGAAAAAAATTCGAAATCAAAACGCATCCTGATGCAGGTTATGCCGGAGCTATTGGTGCTGCCTTGTGGGGAGGCTTCCGTCATGAAAAACTTGCTGCAAAAGAGAAGGCAGTGGCATAAGTCAATTCATATTTATTATGGAGTCCATTATTACATCAAATAAAACTTTAGGTGCTGTTGTGCCAAACATTGCAACTATGCTTGCAGGTAATGTAGCCAAATGGCCTGATAAAATTGTTTTTCAATGGAAACAAGAGCATAAATATACCGGTATTACCTGGAAGAATTTTTATAACGACATACTCAATATTGCTTTTAATTTAAAAAAGGTTGGTTTCCGAGAGGGTGATAAAATGGTTATTTTTTCGCCTAACCGTCTTGAGATGCTTGAGTTGGAACTGGCAGTGATGGCATCAGGTGGTATTGCCGTTCCTATTTTTGCTTTCTTTCACCAGGAAACAGCAGAACTGCTCATCAATCATTCTGATGCAAAATATCTGGCTGTTGCAGGTGAATTGCAATTGAGCCGTTTAAATAATATCTCCGTAAAAGACATTTTTGTTTTTGATAAACAGGAGAAGAAATTTTTTTCAAACCAATATTCATTTGATGAATTGCTTGCAGAAAGAACCGATACATCATTTCCCTTATTGACGAATGCCGCTCCCGATGATACCTGCTTAAATATGTACACATCAGGAACAATGGGTATTCCAAAATGTGTTCAGCTTTCACATAAAAATATTCTATCACAACAGGCTGGCCTTTCCTTATTCTGGAATGTGACCTCAACAGACCGGTTTCTTTCTTATCTTCCATGGCATCATAGTTTCGGAGGTATATTCGAATTGTTTTCAGCTTTGTATAACGGAGCAACTTACTCACTTGATTCAGGGCTTGGAAAAGACCCTTCCGTTATTCTTGAAAACTGGAAATTAGTGCAGCCCACGGTTTTCTTCAGTGTACCCAAAGTGTATCAGTTACTGATTGAACTTACACGACAAGATCATGAAGCGGAGAAAATATTTTTTCACTCACAACTGAAATTCATTTTTACTGCTGCTGCCTCGTTACCGCAAAAACTTTCTGATGAATTTGAAAAACGTCAAATTCCTGTTATTGAAGGTTGGGGACTTACTGAAACTTCACCATGCTGTACGCTGACTGATCCTACTAAAAAAAGGGAACCGGGTGTAGTTGGATTTCCATTACCCGGTGTAACTATTCGTCTCGCTGATGATGGCGAAATATTGGTGAAGGGACCTAATGTAATGAAAGGATATTATAAAAATGATGAAGCCAACAAAGGGATATTTACAAATGATGGTTGGTTTTGCACAGGAGATGTTGGTGAAATGACTGATAAAGGGTTAAAACTTATTACCCGCAAAGACCGAATTTTTAAATTATCCAATGGTGAAAAAGTTGTTCCAACGGATTTAGAGAAGTTAATTGAACTCAAATGCCACTATATTTCTTTTGCTATGGTGGAAGGCAATGGGAAGGAATATCCTGTTGCTTTGTTATTTGCAAATAAAAAATTATTAGAAAGACCTGATTATGCAATTTCTCCTGAAGAAGGTTGCTTCTGTCCACGAAATCTGAGTGAGTTATCAAATTGCCTGAGAGGTTGTTTACAAAATGCAAACTGTGGCATCGGTCAGAAATTCGCTAAAATTAAATCAGCTATGATAATAGCTGAAGAATTATCTCTTGATAAGGGTACCCTAACCCCTTCGATGAAAGTAGTTCCTAAAAATGTGGTAAAAACCTATAAAGCTCATTTGGAAAATTTATACGGAGCAGAAAATCTTGTTGACAGTGAAGTGTATGTGATACACTTGTCTGACACGGAAGGTGCTTCGGAAAAAACAATTACCGTTTAGATTATGTACGAAATAAAATCAACCAAGCAGCTACGTCAATTGATGAAAGATTATTTTGTCAACCTGGAGAATGCCGGTAAAATAGCCTGGTGTACCAGTGTTGGCCCGGCTGAACTTCTTCGCTCTTTCGGGTTTGAAGTTTACTTCCCCGAAAATCATGGTGCGCTGATGGGAACCACCCGGGTAGCCGGTGATTTTATTCCGGCTACCATTAACCTCGGTTATTCAGGCGATATCTGCTCTTATCTCACCAGCGATATAGGAGCATATCTAAATAAAAAGACTCCGCTTCAGAATCATTATGGATTAAAGGGAATCCCTAAACCCGATCTGATTGTTTATAACACCAATCAGTGCCGTGAAGTGCAGGATTGGTTTACGTTTTTTGCAAAAGAATTTAATTGTCCTGCCATCGGTATTTTTCCTCCCCGGCATATTGATGAAATTACAGAAACAGAAATTGCTGATGTAAGCAATCAATTCAAAGCAATGATTCCAATATGCGAAAAAGCAAGCGGGCAATCTTTTGATATAGATCGCTTTCGTGAAACGCTTCGCTTAAGCAGGGAAGCAACAGATTTGTGGAAAGGGGTTCTGGCTACTGCAAAGCATAGCCCGGCTCCACTCAGCTTTTTTGACGGCACCATTCATATGGGGCCAATTGTTGTTTTGCGGGGAACACAAATAGCCAAAGATTATTACCAGGCATTGCTGGATGAACTTTCGGGATATGTAGCCACAAACACCGGAGTAGTAAAGAACGAACAAAGTCGCCTTTACTGGGATGGAATGCCCATTTGGGGTAAACTCAGAACCTTGTCTGATTTATTTATTCAGAATAATTCAGTGGTGGTGGCATCTACTTATTGCAACAGTTGGGTGTTTGATGCCTTTGATGAAAAAAATCCTTTCGAATCTTCTGCAAAAGCATATACCGAAATTTTTATCAATCGCAGTGAAAATGCAAAGATGAAAATGCTGAAGCAAATGGCTGATGATTTCAGGGTAGATGGAATTATTTTTCACGATGCCAAAACCTGTTTTAATAATTCCAATGCACGCTTTGGAATGCCACTCCGGTTTTATAAAGAGTATGGAATACCGGTGCTGGTTATCGAAGGAGATTTGTGCGACCTGCGCTTTTATTCCGAAGGACAAACAACAACCAAAATTGAAACCTTTATTGAGCAACTGGTAAGTCAAAAATCAATTCATACCTGATATGACGATAAAATTAAACAAGATAGGTATTGTGGGAATGGGTCCGGTAGGTTCTATCCTGGCTACTCATTTGAAAGAAGCAGGGATGGATGTGGCTATCTATGACCACAATAAGTTGAAGATGAATCTTGTGAAAACGGAAGGAATAATCCTGGAAGGCGTTATGAAAAAAAAGACATTTGTTAAAAATGTTTTTACCTCACTTGAAGAATTAGATTCGTTTAACCCTGACTTGATTTTTGTTTGTATTAAAACCACACAGCTTCCTGCTTTAGTAAAAGAGCTTTCAGCTTTGAAGCAGGGTAAGCCTGGAATTGTATGTGCCATGAATGGCATTGATGTAGAGAAAATAATATCTGTGGAATTGGGTGAGAACCGCACTTTTCGCATGGTTATCAATTTTGCAGGCAACCTGATTGCACAAAATGTTACCCGTGTTACATTTTTCAATCCGCCCAACTATTTAGCGTCCATGGAGGATTCAGGCATTGCAATGAGTAATGAAATAGCAAATGCCTTAACTGCTGTTGGTTTAGACACCAAAGCATTGAATCCTTTTGAAATTCTTGGAAAAATATGGGAGAAAACCATTCTCAATTCTTCACTCAGTGCATTGTGTGCTGTCGGCCGCATGACCATAAAAGAAGCTATGAGCAATCCCGATACAGTGGAATTGATTGAACAAATTATAATGGAAGCTGTTGATGTGGCTGCCGCTGAGAAAATAAAATTCGATGATGATTTCAATCGTAAATGCCTGCGATACTTGCATAAAGCCGGCAATCATTTTCCATCTCTGGCTGTTGACCTGATTAATAACAAACCGACAGAGATTGACTATATGAACGGTAAGATAGTGCAGTATGGGCGTAAGCATTACATCCGCACTTCACTCAATCTTACTTTTTCAAACATGGTGAAAGCCATGTCAAACAAAAGTTATACTTCAATTGTAAATGCTGCCACTACAGCCCTTGATCCAAAAAGCTTTTCAATTGAAAACGGTAAATCACAGGCAACTAAACATACAGGTAATTATTTTCTGGGAGTTGACCTTGGTTCGGCATATATCAAATTTTCGGTGGTTGATGAGCATGGAAAAGTGGCATTTCAAACGGTTCTAAAAACTATGAACCGTGATCGTATTTCTGTTCATCATGTTATTGAAACATTGAAACAGGAATATAACCTTGCATTGATTTGCGGAACCGGGTACGGTCGTAAACACCTGGCGCAAGCGGACCTTGTAAAAACAGAACTGAACTGCGCTGCAATGGCAGTTTCAAAATATTATTCAGGTGCAAAAAACATTATCGACATTGGTGGCGAGGATATTAAAATCATCAAATGCAATGATGAAAACAATATCGAAAACTTTTACCTCAATGATAAATGTGCAGCCGGCACGGGTTCATTCATCACAGAAGTGGCTGAAAGAGGCGGCATCAATATTGCCGACATGAGTGATCTTGCAGCTAAATCATCATTTCAAAAAGAACTTAACAGTTTTTGTACTGTATTTGCCAAAACAGAAATTATGTCCTGGCTATTTGATGGGTTACCGGTAGAGGATATTGCAAAAGGCATTTACCTCTCCATACTTACCCGGGTAATAAAATTAAGGATTGACCCGGCTTCGCCTATATTTTTAATTGGCGGAGTTATCGCCTGGCATCCTTACCTGAAAACATTGCTTCAGGAAAAACTGCAGAAGGAAGTGCAGATTATTGATAATCCTCAGTTAGCCGTTTCTTATGGCGCAGCATTGTTTGCAAGAGAAGCATTTCAGAAGGGAATGGTCAGGGAAAGTGAAGTTCAAACCTCAACGAGCAATACATAATATGAAAGGTTATCATCAGCAGGAGAAAGGCATCGGAATTTTATTTGACAATATTTTTCTTCTTGACGGGATGCGTACGGCCTTTGGAAAATATTGCGGCACACTGGCTCAGGTATCGCCTACAGATCTTGGTATTATTGCTTCACGGGCTACATTGCAGAAAAGCAATGTAACACCCAATGAAATTGACCAACTGGTTGCTGCCAATATCGGGCAGAGTTCTTATGATGCTTACTTTTTCCCACGCCACGTTGGTTTATTTTCAGGCTTGCCAACAGAAGTGCCGGCATTGATGGTGCAGCGTATTTGCGGTTCGGGATTCGAGACGATAATAACTGCTGCCGAGCAAATCATCTTAGGAAAAGCTAATTCAGTTTTATGCACCGGTGCTGAAAATATGTCGCTTGCACCTTTGGTAAGTTTTGGCAGCCGAATGGGCTTTACGCTTGGAAGACCAGTTTTTAAAGATATGCTGTGGGAAGCGCTTGACGATACGGCTGCAGGTTACCCGATGGGATTTACTGCTGAAAATATTGCACAGCGTTATAGCATAACACGACAAGATTGCGATGAATTTGCTTTGTTATCATTTCAACGTGCTATTGCTGCTCAGAGTAAAAAATATTTTGAAGAGGAAATTGCTCCAATTAATTCTACTGTATTTGAGGCAGACGGATTAAAACCAAGAAAGTTCAGGCTGCCGGGCGGTGTAAAAAATTTTGCATCTGATGAACAAGTTAGAGAAACTTCACTGGAAGCTTTGGCAAAACTAAATTCGGTATTCTCTGAAGTAGGTGTATTAACAGCAGGTAATTGCAGCGGCATTGTAGATGGCGCTGCATCATCGGTAATTACAACGAAAGAATTTATTGAAAACAGAAAACTGAAACCGCTTTCGAAAATTGTTGCGGGAGCAAGTTGCGGTATTGACCCGAAAGTAATGGGACTTGGACCTGTGCCCGCTATCAAATTGCTTTTGGAATTGACAGGATTGCAAACAGATGAAATTGGTTTGATTGAAATTAATGAGGCTTTCTCAGCGCAGGTAATCGGCTGCGAACGTGAATTGAAATTAGACCGTGAAAAATTAAATGTAAATGGAGGCGCAATTGCTATCGGGCATCCTCTTGCAGCTACCGGACTGCGGCTGTCATTAACGCTTTCGAAAGAAATGAAAAGAAGAAAAATTAAATACGGCATCGCTTCTGCCTGTATCGGTGGCGGACAGGGAACAGCAATACTTTTTGAAAATACAGATTTATGAGCAACGAAAAATATTTTCAATGGCAAATGACGGAGTTGAATAAAGAATTCAAACTCACTGAAAATTTTTTTTCCGGTTTAGCCGAAGGCGAAGTATGGGTAAAAGTTGCCGGATGCGGTGTTTGCCATACCGACATCAGTTTCTGGCATCACGGTGTTCAAACCAAACATGCATTGCCGCTTACACTCGGTCATGAAATTAGTGGTGTGGTGGTTAAAGGTGATGCAGCATGGTTGGGCAAAAAAGTAATTATTCCCGCAGTGCTTCCATGTGGTGAATGTGAATTGTGCAGGAAAGGCAGAAGCAACATCTGTCGTAAGCAGTTGATGCCAGGCAATGATTTTCATGGCGGGTTTGCCTCACACATAAAAGTGCCTTCAAAATATTTATGTCCTGTTCCCGATGAAGTCTTAAAAAATTATTCGCTCGAACAGTTGTCAGTAATTGCCGATGCAATTTCTACACCTTACCAGGTTGTTAAAAAATCGGAGTTGGAAGCAGGCGACCTTGCCATTGTAATTGGCGTAGGTGGCGTAGGTGTTTATGGCGCATTGATTGCAAAAATATTTGGCGCCAAAGTGATTGCATTGGATATATCGGACGAGAAACTTGAAATGGCTAAGAAAAACGGAATTGATGCCACACTAAATATAAAAGGACTTGATGTAAAAGCAGTAAAGGAAAAAGTGAAAGAACTTTCGAAAGAACTTAAAGCATCCAATATAGGCTGGAAAATTTTTGAGATAAGCGGCACCAAAGCCGGGCAAGACCTTGCCTTTAATCTCATCACATTTGCTTCCACACTTTCTATTGTAGGGTTTACGATGGACAAAGCAGAAGTGCGCCTGAGCAACCTCATGGCATTTGATGCAAAGCTGATTGGCACCTGGGGATGCCGTGCCGAGTTATATCCAGAAGTGTTGGAACTTGTGGCAAGCGGTAAACTTAAAATAGCATCGTTTGTAGAAACATTCCCCATGTCAAAAATCAACGAAGTGTTTGCAAACACACTCGAACATAAATACACAAAGCGATCGGTGCTGGTTGCTGATTTTAATTAAAATGAAATAGCAAATTAAAACATGGAAGAATTAAAAAATCACAACATTGTAAGAACAACGTATAAGGAAATCATTTTTGAAAAAAAAACCTGTCTCGATAAAAACGGAAATGAAGTTGACGGACTTTACAATGCATGGATATGGCTCAACAATCCCAAGCAGTTCAACTCATACACCACCGGAGCAGTAAAGGAACTTATTCTTGCATTTGGTGAAGCATCAAACGATAGAAGCGTTGTGGCAGTAGTGTTTACAGCCGTTGGCGATAAAGCGTTTTGCACCGGAGGCAATACAAAAGAATATGCCGAATACTATGCCGGCAATCCGCAGGAATATTCGCAGTATATGCGTTTGTTTAATGACATGGTCAGCGCTATACTGAAGTGCGAGAAGCCAGTTATTTGCCGTGTGAATGGTATGCGTATTGGTGGTGGACAGGAAATAGGAATGGCTTGTGATTTTACCATTGCAAGTGATATGGCACGTTTTGGCCAGGCTGGGCCTAAACACGGTAGCGCACCAATCGGTGGCGCTACAGATTTTTTACCACTGTTTGTTGGTATTGAACGGGCCATGATGTCGCTTACGTTATGCGAACCATGGACAGCACATCAGGCTTATTATTTTGGAATGCTTACTGATGTGGTTCCGGTTTTAAAAGTAAACGGAAAATTTATTGCCAATCCATTGGTAACTATTGACAGAACAACTGATGAATACGGACGCTTTGTTTTCGGCACCATGAAAAAGGACGATGACCTGAAAAAAGCAAAAGAATTGGTTGCTGCAGGCGAAACAGATTTCACCATGCTGGATGCAGCAGTCAACGGATTGATTGCAAAAATCCTTACCACCTTTCCTAATTGCATGAATAAAACCATCAGCGAAGTGCGGAAATTCAAACTGGAACATTGGGATAAAAACAAAGAGAGCAGCCGTGAGTGGCTTGCTTTAAATATGATGAGCGAAGCGAAAGCCGGTTTCAAAGCATTTAACGATGGACCGAAAGAAAACAGGGAAGTTGATTTTATAAAACTACGTCAACTGCTGGCAGAAGGGCATGAATGGAATGAAGATTTGCACAGAACTATTTCGCCACAATATCAGGAGGTAAAACAATAAGCATGGAAAAAATCAAGGTTAGTTATTTGTATGATGATACGATCGCAAACATTGTGCTTGACGATGGCAAAGGCAATGTAATGGATCATATCATGATGGAAGATTTGCAAAATGTGTTCGATTCATTTTCGGAAAAGAAAAATATTAAACTGATAGTGATTGAAGGCGCAGGAAAACATTTTTCATTTGGCGCAAGTGTTGAAGAACATCAAAAAGAATTTGCCGGTGCCATGCTAAATGCTTTTCATAAATTATTTTATACACTCAGGGATTTGTCAATTCCCGTTGCAGCAAAAGTATCCGGGCAATGTTTGGGTGGAGGAATGGAACTTGCGTTGATGTGCAATTTTATTTTTGCTGATAAAACTGCAAAGTTCGGTCAGCCCGAAATTATACTTGGTGTTTTCCCGCCACCGGCTTCTATTCTGCTCGCTGAAAAAATTGGCTTGGCTCGGGCCGAAGACTTATTGATTACAGGCAAAACCATTACTGCCGATGAAGCAAAATCAATCGGTTTACTGAATGATGTATTTGATGATAAAGAAACATTGAATGCAGGGTTAAACAACTGGATTGAAACAAACATTTTACCCAAAAGCGCATCTTCTTTACGTTTTGCGGTGAAGGCGGTAAGAGCAAAGATGAATCATATACTGAGCAATTTTCTTCCGCAGTTGGAATCCATGTATGTAAACCAACTGATGCAAACGGAAGATGCCAATGAGGGCATTAACTCATTTTTAGAAAAAAGAAAACCGGTTTGGAAGAATTCATAATAAAAAGCAATGAAAAATATCAGAACAGTAGGAGTAGTTGGCGCAGGAACAATGGGCGCAGCATTGGCTCAAAAATTTGCACAGGAAGGCTTTGAGGTTATTCTTGCCGACCGTGCAAAAAATTTCGTTGAGAAAGGATTGAACAATATCCGCATCACATTGGAAGATGGAGTAACAAAAAATGTTTTTTCAAAACAACAGGTAGATACATTTCTATCACATTTAAAGGGAACCGATTCACTCGATGACCTGAAGGTTTGCGACCTGGTGATAGAAGCAATTTTTGAAGACCTGCAGGCAAAGAAAGATTTGTTCAGCTCGCTGAGTAGTATTGTTTCAAGCGATGGTATTGTTGCCACAAACACTTCTTCATTTTCTGTAACCGAACTGGCAGCAAGTATGGTTAACCCAGAACGATTTATCGGACTTCACTTTTTTTATCATGCTGCCAAAAATCGTCTGGTAGAAATTATTCCCGGTGAAAAAACTACTTCCGAAACTTTACAGGCAGCCCGGTTATTTTCTGTGCTGGCAGGCAAAGATGCTATTGATTGCACCGATACATACGGATTTGCTGTGAACCGTTTTTTCGTTCCATGGCTTAATGAGTCGGTTAAACTGTTACAGGAAGGCATAGCAACAAAATCAGAAATTGATGCAGTATGCATGAAAGTATTTGGTATTGGTATGGGTCCCTTTGCATTGATGAATGCAACAGGAGTTCCTATTGCTTATCACGCTGAAAAAACTTTGGAGGTTTTTGGTAAACTTTATGAAGTAGCCTCCCTGTTAAAGTCGCAGGCAGAAGCTGCCAAACCTTGGGAAATAGAACCTGCAACGGCTGATACAATTGAATCAAAAAAAGTAAAATTAATCAGCGACCGTATGTTGGGTGTTGTGTTCTATGTGTGTTCGCAGATTCTTGAAGAAAAAGTTTCTTCAGCTATTCACCTTAACCGTGGTGCAAAAATTGGCTTGCGTTGGAAAAAAGGACCGGTTGATTTAATGAAGTCGGCTGGAGAAACAGAAGTAATCCGCCTTGTAACATTGATGTCTGAATTATACCAGATGCGGATTCCATCATCTGTCGGAAAAAAATTCTGGCAAATGGAATCGGTTACGATTAAGAAGAACAAGTCAGTGGCTGTGATTACCATGGATGAGCCGGAAAACATGAATGCGCTGAGCGAAGAAACCATGCAGGGCCTTTCAGAAAAATATGCTGAAGCTGATAATGACCCAACCATTGAAACAATTTTCATCACCGGTTCAGGGAAAGCATTTGTTGCCGGTGCTGATATTAAATTTTTTGTTAGAAATATCAAGACAGGAAAAATCAGCGACATTGAAACATTCACTGCCTTTGGTCAGGATGTATTCAACCGTATTGACCGTTCAAATAAAAAAGTAGTGGCAATTGTTAACGGCATGGCGCTTGGTGGCGGTCTTGAACTGGCATTGTGTGCCGACAGGATTCTTGCATTTCCAAAAGCACAGTTTGCATTTCCTGAAACTGGCATTGGCATTTATCCGGGATTGGGTGGTACGCAACGCAGTGCTGCTAAAATTGGGCAAGGACTGAGTAAATATTTAATTCATACGGGCAAAATGCTCAATGCAAAAGATGCGGAAGAAATTGGTTTGGTTGATAAAATTATTACAGTTGAGGATTTCATGGAAATGGTTGAAGGCAAAAAGCAGGTTCCTGCTTCAAGCGAAAAGGCATTACCGGGAAAATGGAGCATGATAAAAGACTTTTTCGAAGACAATACACTTTCGGAGATTGTTGAGAAAAAATATTCAGGCAATGCACTTCCGGCAGAAGAAGTGGAAAAAATTGTAAAGACCATCGGTCATAAAGCCCCTGTTGCTTTGCGCCTTGCTGATAAATTAATAGAAGAGAAAAAGGGATGTGCTTCTGAACTGGAACATCTGTCCGAAATTTTTTCAACCAGCGATGCTTTGCTGGGATTGACTTCTATCGGTAAAAAAATTCAATACGAAGGAAAATGAAAAGCTCCGTTTCAGCAATAATACTGGCTGCAGGTCAATCGAAGCGGATGAACAGACCAAAACCTTTTCTTGCTTTTAATGAAATGGAAAATTTCATTGAAAAAATTGGAAGCACATACCTTGCAGCAGGTATTGAAAAAGCAATTGTAATTGTAAACCCTGATATTGAAAGAGAAGTCAGTGTATTATTGAAAAATAAATTTTCAGACAGCAAGCTTGAAGTTGTTGTAAATTCATATCCGGAGAAAGGAAGATTTTATTCCATACAACTCGGATTGGAAAAAACGGATACGGATTCTTGTTTTATACAAAACACTGATAATCCTTTTGTAACCAAAGATTTGCTGAATAATATGTGCCGAATGATTAAGCAGGGTGCTTATGTAGTTCCCGTGTTTAAGAATGAAAAAGGTCATCCTGTTATCATTAGTGCGGAGGTAATGAACCATTGCAGGAAATTGAACGGAAATGATTTTAACCTGCGTGATGAACTGCAAATGTTTGAGGAAATAAGGTTAGTTTGGGACGAAAAAAATATTTTAGCTAATATTAATACGGAAGACGAGTATCAAAAATATTTTCCTTCATGCGAAGCATTTACGAAATAATTGCCGGTCTTGAACAGTGTGGCGAAGAAGCGGCTCTCTGTATCATCACAGAAACCCGTGGATCTACTCCGCTTAAAGCTGGCGCCAAAATGATTGTGCACCGAAATAAAAATATTTCCGGCACCATCGGTGGCGGCAACCTCGAAAAGCAGGTGATAGAAGATGCTGTGTCCGTAATGGAAAGTGGCAAGGCTGCTACTTTTGAACATCAATTAGTCCGTGACCATCAGATGTGTTGTGGCGGTTCGGTGTTTGTTTTCATTGAGCCGGTTAAGAAGAGAAACAAACTGATTGTATTCGGTGCTGGTCATGTAGGTAAAGAAGTTGCGAAACTTGCCTGCTCACTGAATTTTAAAATCAGCCTTGTTGATGAAAGAAAAGAAATGCTCACCGGACTGGCATTGGATGATGCAAAAATTTACAATATGCATCATCTGCAGTTTTTGTCTGATGTAGTTTTGGATGAAAATACATTCGTAGTCATCTGTACTCACTTGCATCATTACGACAGGGAAATTCTGGCTCGCTGCATCAAACAACCTTATGCTTACTTAGGCATGATTGGCAGCATGAGAAAAGTAGTTATCACAAGAAAGAAATTTATAAGCGAAGGATTGGCAAGTGAAGAAGAACTTTCAAAAGTAGATATGCCAATGGGTTTTGACATTGGCGGAAATTCGCCTGCTGAAATTGCCATTAGCATTGTTGCAAAATTGGTTGCCGTAATGAACGGGCACACTATGCAAAATAACAACGAAGAAAAATCAAATTATACGTATGCCGGACAGGATAGCGATAATAACAGGTGCTGGTAAGGGAATTGGCAAAGCCATTGCCGAACGGTTGTCAGCAGACGGCTTTTATGTGGCATTGGTTGATGTTGACCAGGCAGCCATGGAAGAAGCGGTTGCAATCATTGGCGCTGATAAAGCTACCGGTTACCTTGTTGATATCACCAATGAAAACCAGGTAAAAGCATTATTTGAAAATATTGAAAACGCAAAAAATAAAATTGATTTGTTGGTGAACAATGCCGGAATTATCCGTGATAATTTAATCTGGAATTTATCGGCAAATGATTTTGATGCAGTGATCAATGTCAACTTAAAAGGAACATGGCTGATGTGCCGTGAAGCTGCGATACGAATGAAGCAACAGAAGTATGGCTGTATTGTGAACATTGCTTCCCGTGCATGGCTTGGTAATGCGGGACAAACCAACTACTCCGCTTCAAAAGCCGGTATCATCGGGCTTACACGTTCCTTGGCATTGGAAATGGGAAGACATAATGTTTCAGTTAATGCCATTGCTCCCGGTTTAATTGACACACCACTTACCCAAAAGTTAGATAAAGATGTTTTGGATAAACTGATTCAGGCTCAACCCTCACGAAGCATGGGCAAGCCTGAAGATATTGCTAATGTGGTTTCATTTCTTGCTTCAGAAAAAACAAGTTTCATGACCGGGCAAACCATTTATGTTGATGGCGGAAAAAGTATAGGGGCTGGGTTATAAAATAATTGCAGTAATAAATATTGAATAATGAGGTCAATTAAAATAAAGGTAAACGGAAGGCAGCATGAAGTGTTGATTGATGAACATGAAACCCTTGCTCATGTGCTGCGGGAAAAAATTGAATTGACAGGCACAAAGATTGGCTGCGAACAGGGAAGTTGCGGAGCCTGCACTGTTCTGCTGAATGATGAACCGGTGCTCAGTTGTATTACACCAGCCATGCGTTGTGATGAGTTGTCTGTTACCACCATTGAAGGCGTTTCTGAAAATGGTGAATTGCATTTGCTTCAACAAAAGTTTGTAGAGAAAGGCGCCATTCAATGCGGCTTCTGCACTCCGGGAATGGTGATGACCTCATTGGACTTTGTAAGGAAAAATCCCCATGCGACCGTTGATGAAATCAAAGAAGCATTATCGGGAAATCTTTGCCGCTGCACGGGTTACAAAAAAATAATTGAAGCCGTTGCTGAAACCATCCGTCCGCAACAGCATCCGGCTGAAGCAAATGGTAGCAAGCCGCACAACGGCAGAATCGTTGGAACGGGAATGCCTTACATTGAAGCAGCTAAAAAAGTGCAGGGCAAAGCGGAATATGCCGATGACATTCGTTTGAAAAATGTATTGCATTGCAGTTTTTTAAGAAGTCCTTATCCACATGCAAAGATTGAGCAGATTGACACAAGTGCTGCAGCAAAACTGGAAGGTGTAAAGTATATTCTCACCGGAGTTGAACTGCCGGAAAAATTCGGAGTGCTGCCCATTTCGCAGGATGAAACAGCGTTGGCAATTGATAAGGTAAGATACATTGGCGAAGTGGTGGCTGCAGTGGCTGCCGAAACAGAAGCCATTGCAAAAGCTGCCTGCAACCTCATTCAGGTAAAATACAAACCACTGAAACCGTTTTTTGAAATTGATGAATCACTAAACGACATCGGCACGGAAGAAAAAATCCATGAGCATGTGAAGTTCAATAACAATGTTCACAAAAAAGCAGAGTTGCGTTTTGGAAACCAGGAAGAAGGATTTCAAAGTGCAGCATTTAAAAGCAAAATGAATTTTGAATTTGAAGGTATCACTCATGGTTTCACTGAGCCACATGCCGCCACTGCATATTGGGACGAAAACGGTTTGACCATCATTACTGCCACACAGGTGCCTCACTATCTCCACAGGGCTTTGAGCAAAGTATTGAAGTTACCTTTGAGCAGGGTTCGTGTTATTAAACCTTATGTTGGCGGTGGATTTGGCGGCAAGAGCGATCCTTTTCCGCATGAAATAATTGTGTCTTACCTCGCCATAAAAACCGGGCGACCGGTTAAAGTGCGTTTCAGCCGTGAAGAAGTTTTTATCAGCAATCACGGACGGCATCCCACTAAAATGACGATGGAAATTGCTTCGGATGAAACAGGAAATTTCCGTGCTCTCGATGCTGATATTGCTATTGATGGCGGTGCTTATGGAAGTTTTGGTGTGGTTACTACTTATTACAATGGTGTGTTGTTGCAGGCGCCTTATAAAGTTGAAAATTTCGGCTTCAAAACTTTTCGTGTTTACACCAATAAGCCGCAATGCGGTGCCATGCGTGGACATGGCGCTGTGAATTCACGCTTTGCCATTGAAACGCTGATTGATGATTTAGCGCATCAATTAAAGATGGATCCGTGTGAGTTGCGATTAAAAAATTTCATGCCATCCAATACACTCACGGCAGGTCAATATCGCATCACTTCAAACGGCAGTCGTGAATCGTTGCTTAAAGTGATGGAGCAATCGCAGTGGAAAGAGAGATATGGTAAACTACCTTTCGGTCATGGACTTGGAGTGGGCTGTGGATTTTTTATCAGCGGCAGCGCATTACCCATTATCAGGAATGAATTGCCGCAATCGGTGGTGCATTTAAAAGTTGATTTCGATGGACGGGTGTTGGTTACTTCCGGTGCAAGCGACATCGGCCAGGGAAGCGATACCATGCTTGCCATGATTGTTGCCGAAGTGCTGGGCATTTCGATGGATAAAATTTTTGTGCTTGCGGCAGATACCTTGCTTACACCTGTTGACCTCGGCAGTTATTCAAGCCGTGTAACTTTTATGGCGGGCAATGCAGCGAAGATGGCAGCGGAAAATCTTAAAAAAGAAATTATCAACTCAGTGGTTGCACGAAAAGAAATTTCAGCAGATGAATTGAACCTTGCTGATGATTGTGTGTTTTCAAACGATAGAAAAATTGAACTGACATGGAACGAAGCAATTGATTTTACCATTGCACATCGTGGCGCTATCAACGTTAGCGGAAAATATATTTCTCCAAAACTCGGTGGCGACTTTAAAGGCTCGGGTGCAGGATTGAGTCCTTCGTATAGCTTCGGAGCGGTAGTTACAGAAGTTAAAGTTGATCCGGAAACCGGTGCCGTGAAAGTGTTGAATATTTGGGGCGCACACGATTGCGGAAAAGCAATTAATCCATTGGCAGTGGAAGGACAATTGGAAGGCTCGTGGCACATGGGATTGGGACAGGCAATGAGCGAGCAGGTAAAATATTTCAACGGCTTACTGATCAACAGTAATTTCTTAGATTATAAAATTCCCACTTCGCTCGATACACCGCCTATCCACACCAACATCATTGAAACAGCAGATCCCGAAGGGCCATTTGGCGCAAAAGAATGTGGCGAAGGAGCCATTCACCCGATAATTCCTGCTGTTGCAAATGCAGTGTTCGATGCAGTGGGTGCAAGGATTACAAAGTTGCCCATCAGCCCTGAAGATGTTTTACAGAAAATTAAAAATCTTTCACTTCCAAATGCAGCACAGGTAAATGTGTAAGAATAAAAATGAGTGACAACAAAAAATATTTAAAGCCGGTTTCTGTTCACGAAGCTATAACCATGAGCAAGGTATGTGGAGATGATTTCCGATACATTGCAGGCGCAACGGATGTGATGGTTAACCGCAGGCAGGGAAATGAAGAATCTTTTTGCCTGATTGATTTGTGCGGCATTGATGAACTGAAGCAGGTAACGGTAAAAGAAAATTATCTGTCAATCGGTTCGCTGGTGAGGTTAGACGATTTAAAGAAACATGCAGCCATCGTAAAAGAATTTCCTGTGTTGATAGAAGCAGCCGAAACTGTGGGTTCGCCTCTCATCAGGAAATCAGCCACATTAGGCGGAAATGTTTTATGTGAGAATCGTTGTATTTATTACAATCAATCAGAGTGGTGGCGTGATGCTGTAGGTTATTGCCTCAAATGCGAAGGCAATATCTGTATTGCAACAGGCAGCAAAAAACTTTGCTACTCCGAATTTGTTTCCGATACTGCGCCTGCATTAATCAGCATGGATGCAGAAATTGAAATAGCCGACCATGAAGGAGAACGCACCCTGAAACTTGAAGACATTTATACTGGTGATGGCGTTTGCCCACGCAACCTTAAAAAATCGGCTGTCATCAAATCTATATTGTTGCCCTTGCAACGTGAGTTTCATTCTTCATTTCACAAACTGAGGCAAAGGCAAAGCCTGGATTTTACTTCGCTTACGGTTGCCGTTTCCATAGATAAAAACGGAAAACTAAAATCCGTTCTCGGTGGAGTAGATCCCAAACCGGTTGTGGTGGAAGGCAACAGTGATAGTAATCTTGAAGAAATAATAAAACTGGCATTAAAAGGCTCCCGAGCCATTGACAACGAAATGTTCTCACGCAATTACCGCAGATCCATGATCAGTGTTTTTCTGAAACGCAGTTTTGAGAAGTTGATAGGATGACGCGATTATGATTTCTGATAAAAGCATTGAAGTATTTGTTTTAGCCGGAGGCAAGAGCAGCCGCATGGGTGAAGAAAAAGGACTGATGTTGCTCCATAACAAGCCTATGATACAATATGTGCTGGAACAACTATCCATTCTCAAATTACCAGTGCAAATAATCGCCAATGCTGATGATTACACCAAATTTGGATATGATACGCTGAAAGATATTATTGCTGAAAAAGGACCGATGGGCGGCTTGCTTACAGCTTTTCATTATGCCAAATCAGATTGTGTTTTGCTTATCAGTTGCGATATGCCTTTCATCACATCAGAAATAGTCAGCAAACTAATTTTTGAGGTGAAGGATGATGAAATCACTGCGGCTTATGTTCAAAACGAACCCAATCCATTGTTTGCAGTCTATAAAAAATCACTGAAAAACGAAGTGGAGAAACGAATAGCAGCAGGAAACTTACAAATGAAGCATCTCATAAAATCGTTCCGCCACAAAAGGGTGGAAATGGATGTATATTTGAATCGGAATCCTAACTTGTTTATCAATCTGAATAGTAAGCAGGATGTAAATAATATTACAGATGTATGGAACTGAAAGGAATTAAGATTTTAGCGTTTGGAATGATTGCTGAAAAAATAAACGCGAGCGAATTTTATTTGAAAGAAGTGAGCAATACCAATGAACTGCTGAGTTCGCTGAACAGTTTATACCCTCAACTTAAAGAAATGAAGTTTACAATTTCAGTAAACAGAAGAATTGTAAATAACAACGAACCTTTAAATGCGGACAGCGAAGTGGCATTGCTTCCGCCATTTTCAGGAGGATAATTAAACCATAATGAGCAGGTTTGAGAGGCAAATAAATTTATCCGGTTTCGGGCCAAAGGCACAGCAACAACTGCAAAAAGCAAAAGTGCTGGTGATAGGAGCAGGCGGATTGGGATGTCCTGTGCTGTTGTATCTTGACGCAGCAGGAGTTGGCACATTAGCCATTTGTGACGGTGATGTGGTTGCCGCTTCTAACCTTAACCGTCAGGTAATTTTTTCGGAATCGGATATCACTAAATCAAAAGCAGAAGTTGCGGGGATTTACCTGAAGCAAAAATACAGCGATATTAATATCGAGATTATCAATAAATTTTTAACTGTTGAAAATACGCTTCAAATTTTCAACGCTTATGATTTGATAATTGATGGTAGCGATAATTTTCAAACGCGCTATATGGTTAACGATGCCTGTGTGCTGCTGAATAAACCACTTGTGTTTGGGGCAGTGTATCAAAACGAAGGTCAGGTGGCAGTGTTTAATGTAAGTGATGATAATGCCGTCTCTTCAAATTACCGTGATGTATTTCCGAATCCGCCTTCTGAAAACGAAATTCTAAACTGCAATGAAACTGGTGTTTTGGGTGTATTGCCCGGCATTATTGGTGTAATGATGGCTTCGGAAGCGATAAAATTAATAACGGGATTTGGCAAAGCTTTGATAAATAAAATGCTTTACTACAACCTGCTTACCAACACCACTTACGAAACAGAAATTGCACCCAACGCTGTTGCAAAAAGTATTATTCCAAAAACCCCAGAAGACTTTTACAAAACTGATTACACCCTACTATGCGGCAATTTGCCATCCATTGAGTGGAGTGAAGCGTTGTTATTGAAAAATAATACTCCCGGCAAAGTTATTTTGCTTGATGTGAGGGAAACACACGAACAGCCGAAGTTGGATGGAATAGAAACAATGAATATTCCGCTGCAGTCACTTTCTGAAAATATTGAGCCATTAAATACAGCAGAAAATATTTTAGTTTTTTGTCAGTCGGGAATAAGAAGCAGAAAAGCTGTTGCAGTGTTACGCAGCAAATTCCTACAGAAAAATATTTATTCTGTTGCCGGAGGAATTTCAAAACTTAATTCAACCATCAACGCTTAGCAAACATGGAACGTAAACCAAAACAGATTTTTATACAGGGGGCCATTTCTTCCTCAAAAATTGCAGACTCCATTCAAAAGCACAGCAGTAAAACAGATATTGGCGCACACAGTATTTTTTTGGGGCAGGTAAGAACCGATGAAAAGCCGGAAGGAATCATTCAGGCGATTGAATACACAACTTACGAAGAGATGGCTTTACAGAAAGCATTTGAGATACGCGAAGATATTTTTGCAAAATACCCGCTCACCTGTTTACACATCTATCATAGTTTGGGTGTTGTAAAAACCGGAGAAATCTGTTTGTTTGTTTTTACTTCTTCAAAAAACCGGAAAGCAGCAACAGAAGCTTGCAATGAGATGGTGGAACGAATCAAAAACGAATTGCCCGTTTGGGGGAAAGAAATTATTGATGAGAAAAAATCTTTGTGGAAAGAAAACAGTTAAAGAAGTATGATAAACATTACGCATAAAAACAGCACGCACCGCACTGCCATAGCACAGGCAATTGTGAAAGTGAGTAAAGAGGAAACGATAACTGCCGTTAAAGAAAATAAAGTGCCCAAAGGCAATGTGTTTGAAATGTCGAAAACTGCGGGATTGTTTGCCGCCAAACGCACATCCGATATGATTCCCGATTGCCATCCTCTTCCCATTGAATATGCACACATCACACATGAGATAAACGGGTTGGAAATTTTAATCCGCGTGGAAATTCAAACCATTTACAAAACCGGAGTAGAAGTAGAAGCCATGCATGCTGCTTCTGTTGTTGCACTTACCATTTATGATATGCTTAAACCTATTGATAAAAATATTTCCATTGAACAAATAAAACTGATTGAAAAGAAAGGCGGGAAAAGCGATTTCATTAAAAAGGAAATAAGCGGAATAAAGGCAGCCGTTATAGTTTGCTCCGACAGTATTTCAAAAGGCACAAAAGAAGACAAGGCGGGTAAAGCAATTATTGAAAAACTAAAATCTTGTAAAGTTGATATTGCCGATTACATTATCATTCCTGACGAAAAAAATATTATTCAGGAAAAAGTAAGAGCATATTGTTCTCAGCAGATTCAACTGGTAATTCTTACGGGCGGCACAGGATTATCGCCACGCGATATTACTCCGGAAGCATTAGACAGCGTTATCGAAAAACGGATACCCGGCATTGAAGAAGCCATCCGCACGTATGGTCAGGAACGAACACCATACTCTATGCTATCGCGCAGTATTGCAGGATTAGTAGGCAACACCCTTGTATTGGCTTTGCCCGGCTCCACACGCGGTGCTGCCGAAAGTATGGAAGCCGTTTTCCCTCACATACTCCATATTTTCAGAGTGATGAAAGATGCGAGGCATGATTGAGAAAATATACCTTAAAGAAAACTCTTGTAATCAAGTCTGAATTACCCCAACATTATATGGTTTAGTAATAGGATTGTGATTTGCCATTTCAATGCCCATGCTAATCATATTACGAGTCTCTAATGGGTCAATAATTGCATCAACCCAAAGTCTTGATGCTGCATAATATGGTGATGTCTGTGAGTTGTATCTGTCAGTAATTGTTTTTAGTTGTGCTTTTTCGTCTTCTTCAGAAATTTCTTTACCCTGTGCTTTAAGAGCAGCCACCTGAATTTGCAATAATGTTTTTGCTGCTTGTGAACCACCCATCACTGCTATTTGTCCTGTCGGCCATGCAGCAATTAATCTTGGATCGTAGGCTTTGCCACACATTGCATAGTTGCCTGCACCATAACTGTTACCAATGATGATGGTGAATTTAGGCACGACACTGTTAGCCATAGCATTTACCAATTTAGCTCCATCTTTGATTATGCCACCATGTTCACTACGACTACCAACCATAAAGCCTGTTACATCTTGCAGAAACACTAAGGGTATTCTTCGCTGATTGCAGTTCATGATAAACCTTGCTGCCTTATCTGCACTGTCGCTGTAGATAACACCACCAAACTGCATTTCGCCTTTTTTACTTTTCACAACCTTGCGCTGATTGGCAACAATTCCTACAGCCCATCCGTCAATACGTGCTGTTCCGCATAAAATACTTTGTCCGTACTTTTCTTTGTATTCATCAAACTCACTGTTATCAACTAATCGGTTGATAACTTCATGCATATCGTATTGCTTGGAATTTTCTGCCGGAATTATTCCATAAATTTCTTTTGGATTTGCTGCAGGTTCCTTTGACTCTGCTCTCTCAAAACCCGCTTTGTCAAATGTTCCAATTTTAGAAAACAAACGTTTAATATAGTCAAGACAAGATGCATCATCAGGAAATTTATTATCTGTAACACCTGAAATTTCACAATGAGTAGTAGCTCCACCTAAAGTTTCATTATCTATATCTTCACCAATAGCAGACTTTACCAAATAGCTTCCTGCAAGAAACACAGAACCTGTTTTGTCAACTATTAAAGCTTCATCACTCATAATAGGTAAATAGGCTCCTCCTGCAACACAACTTCCCATAATTGCTGCAATCTGTAATATTCCCATTGATGACATAACTGCATTGTTTCTGAATATGCGACCGAAATGCTCTTTGTCCGGAAATATTTCATCTTGCATAGGAAGAAATACACCTGCACTGTCAACAAGATAAACAATAGGTAACTTATTTTCCATGCTGATTTCCTGTGCACGTAAATTCTTTTTTGCTGTCATCGGAAACCATGCACCTGCCTTTACAGTAGCATCATTAGCTACAACGATACATTGTTTTCCTGAAATATATCCAATCACAATAACAACACCTGCAGAAGGACAACCACCTTGTTCGGCATACATGCCATCTGCTGCAAAAGCACCTACTTCAAATTGTGGTTTATCGGTATCCAACAAATACGCAATTCGTTCACGTGCCAGCATTTTGTTTTTTTCTTTTTGCTTAGCTGCATTTTTCTTTCCACCACCTTCATAAATTTTATTTAATCGCTCTGCTAAACGAATCAAATGTGATTTATAAGCATCTTCATTGATATTAAATTCAAGATTAACTTTCTCTGCCATAATTAGTATTCAATAGCCTGCAAAAATAACTTAAAAAAGTCAACTTTACTGAATGTACTTTAGGCAAGTCTATGACTTTTGTTTATTGTTCTTATCTGCCTTCTTAGTATTGTAATTCCATGGACAGTGGCGGCAACCGCTTTGACAACAATATCCTCTTTTTAGATGATATTTCTCAGTAAATACAATATACCCTTCAGGAGTCAGGTAGTATTCATCTTTTTCAAACTTGTCTGTAAAAGCCATTTCGTTTGCAAAATTCAACAATATACAGATTGTTTTCAAATAATATTTTATCGTATCGTATTGAGTGATGAAATTAAGGATGTATATACTCAAAGCAATTCATGTATAACTCTTTAGATTTGCAAAAATGAATAGTCCAATTATTGATGAAGTAAATCTCAACGACTTTCAGTTGGCACATAAAGGAGTGAGTTTACATGTACTCAGACTCGATTTGGATGATGTCATAACAGGAGGCAATAAGTCTTTTAAGTTAAAATACAATCTTCAAGCAGCAAAAGAAAAGGGGAGGAGCATAATAGTTACATTCGGTGGTGCTTTCAGCAATCATATTGCGGCAACTGCACGTACCTGCAAATTACAAAACTTAAAAGCTGTGGGTATTATCAGAGGTGAAATTGTTACGCCAATGAATAACACTTTAAGTCGTGCTGTTAATGATGGAATGACGTTAATACCTGTCAGTCGTCAATGGTATAGACAAATTCATGATAAAGAATTTTATAAAAGTAATTTAGTAAAGTGTTTACTAATTGCAAACAATATAAATCCTGATGCTTGTTATGTAGTTCCTGAGGGAGGAAATAATGCCGAAGGCTTTAAAGGTTGTTTGGAAATAATGAATAATATAAATGCTGATTATGATACAGTTGTATGTGCTGTTGGAACAGGAACTACTCTTGCAGGAATTGCTGCATCACTACCCCAAAATAAAAACGTACATGGTATTGCCGTAGTTCTGGCTGCCGATACTCTGACTAAAAACATACAATTACACTTAGCTGAAAGTAATTCAAATGCAAAGTATATTGTTCACCAACAATACTCCTTTGGTGGATTTGGTAAAAGCAATGCAGAACTTAAAACATTTTGTGAGTTATTTACACAAAAAACTAATATTCTTATTGAGCCTGTTTACACCGGTAAATTGTTTTATGCAATACTTGATATGCTTGCAAAAGATAAGTTTAATCCGGGAACAAAAATTCTTGCTATTCACACCGGTGGTTGTCAGTATTTGATTGATAAATAAAAAAAGGCAATCCGAAGACTGCCTTTTCAAAATATATTAGACTTTATAAAACTTAATCCAAAGTTATTTTTTTGGTAATCACGTCAGAGTTGTAAGTTATTTTTACTAATACAACACCTTTGTTCAGTGATAGTGATGCCTTTTCTATTCGCTGATTAAATGCATTTGGATTTTTCTCAGATGCTAAAAGACTGCCTTTAATATCATAAACTTCAATAGAACGCATTGGCTCTTTGCTGGTAGAAACCACAGTAAAATAGCTTTTTGAAGGACTATTATAGATTGTTACATCTGAACTGTTTGTAGAAACTTCTTTAACAGATGTTGGCAGGTTACGGCAGAAAACGATTCTGGGATTTACGTAGTTCATAATGGTATCAATGTAAGCCAAAGCATAAGTCTTGCTCATAGTTGGGTTTGTTAACATAGAATTACCATAACAAGTATCTCCGCGTGTTGACTGATAACCCATTGCCATAGCAAGATTACGTGTTGATTGTAAATCGTACCATTCCCAAGGACCGGCATGTCCAAGTTGTGGGTTTACCGGATTAATACCTTGCTGAAGTGGGAACAATCCTTCATTGCCATTATTAATACTGTTAGCACGAAGTGTATAAGGATCCGTAAACCCTGCATTAGCAAAACATGCATTATTTCCTAATTGATTAGCCCATTTAATAATTTCACCTGAACCTATTACATCAACAACAGCTTGTGGTGGAGTAGTGGGTACATAAACAATTCCAACACCGTAAGGAGCAAATGGATCGTCAACACAATGAATTCCAATCATAGGAGCATCACCGGCAGCAATCCATGAACTATCACCCATGGCACCACCTAAATTCACTACAAACTGAACAGCATTTGAATATCCGGGATTATTTTCATTGTTATAGGGTGCCACACCACCAATGCCGTCAAAATCACCCAATGCAGTTTGATTTACATAAGGCTGTCCGGCATAAATGCCATAGGTTGGTGCATCAGTGCTGCTGATAAACTTAGGCAGCGTAATTTCAGACGGACTGTTTAGCACTGCATAGTTCAATGCAATATATCCGCCTGTTCCCTGACCAACGAGATAAAAATTATTCACATCAATTTTATAAACATTATTGTTTGTTGCAGCATCTTTTCTGAAATATCGCACACATGACTTTGCATCTTGTATTGAACGATAAACTGCATTCAGCAAGGTACCTCTACGAATGTCAAGTCCATTGTTTGGATTCGTATTTGTAGGATCCCATCCTAAGCGGTAATCCATATTTGCAACAACATAGCCTCTGCGAGCAAACTGCTTGCAAATTTCTACTGCTGCACTGTCATTTCTTGATCCGGTTGCATTTCCATTCACAATAATAGGAATATAACTTCCTGTATGTAAATAAATAATCAACGGTCTTTCAGTCATTGGGTCAGCAGCACCTGCAGGCTCATAAATATCCATTTTTAAATCTTTTAAAACTGGTGTTCCTGTAAGGACTTCGTAGTTCTGACCATAAACTACATTGGGGGTAACATTAACAGAAGGGAATACTTCAGTTAAAAATCGTTGTGCCTGTGCAGTATATGCAAACATGCTGAACATGCCCAATACTGCTAATTTTTGTAAATGTTTTCTCATCTTAATATGGTTTTATGGACGTAAAAATAATAACAATCTTCAAATAAAAAGCAATTACTGAAAACTTAATCTATCAGGTCAATAAATTCTGATAAAATCATTGCTGTTGCACCCCAAATAACCAGGTTGCCAATTCTGAAAGCAGGAGCTGTTATTAAGCCTCTTGTAGTCTGATGTTGCAGTCCTTGTATAATTGTTTTATTTTTAATCAAACTATGCAATGGGATTTCAAAAATTTCTTTCACTTCATTTTGATTTGCTAAGAAAACTGATGTTTGAATCTGAGTGGCAATAAAAGGATATACCATGTAATTGCTCGGTGGAATATATATTCTTGAAAGCTGACCTATGATGTTGATGCTCTTATCAGCAATTCCAATTTCTTCTTCCAGTTCGCGGGTTGCAGTTAGAGTCAAACTCTCATCAGGCTCTGCCTTTCCACCAGGGAAAGCAATTTGACCCGAATGCACTTTGCCATCTTCTGCACGCTGAATCATTACAAGATGCGGAATGTTATTTTTATTATTGACAAGCAACATAACACTGCCTATGCGATAATTCCCTTCAGGCTCATAAACAGGACGGTTAACAGATGCTAATTTTAAATGAGAATTTCTGCCGGGCAAATCTTTCAGTCTTCCGGAAATAAAAACTTCAAAGTCTGTTATGTTATCAAGCGGTGACAACTCTTTCTCCTTTTTTGCGTTCACCAATCTGCTGACGCCACATGGCATAATAAAGACCTTTCTCTTCGAGAAGCGTTTCATGTCTGCCTTCTTCAATCTTATGTCCTTTTTCCAATACAAAAATATGGTCAGCATGCATGATGGTTGAAAGCCTGTGTGCAATCAATATGGTAATGAGATTTTTATTTTTGTTGATAGATTTTATAGTTTCTGTAATCTCTTCTTCAGTAATGGAATCAAGTGCAGAAGTAGCCTCATCCAAAACCAACAGATTAGGATTGCGCAGCAAAGCTCTTGCAATAGAAAGTCTTTGCTTTTCACCTCCTGACACTTTCACACCGCCTTCGCCAATAACTGTGTTCAGGCCATTTTCTGCTCTTGCCAAAAGAGAGTGGCACGATGCCATATTCAATGCATTCAATACTTGATCATCATGGGCATGTGGATTTACGAATAAAAGATTTTCTCTGATAGTTCCTGCAAACAATTGAGTATCCTGTGTCACAAAACCAATCTGCTCTCTCAACTCATTCAGATTAATGTTGTTGGCATCAATCCCATTGTAAAGAATTTTTCCCTCTGCCGGATGATACAAGCCCACTAGTAATTTTACTAAAGTACTTTTACCACTGCCCGAAGGACCAACAAAGGCAATTGTCTCGCCACGTCTGGCTTTAAAACTGATATTGTTAACAGCATTGCCATGTGCGGATATATGTTTAAAAGAAACACTACTAAATTCAAATGTTTCAATTGCATTCAACTGAAGAGGTGATTGTGGTTTGTATTCAAGTGGCATTTCCATTATCTCACTAAAATTATTCAGTGAAGCCTGTGCTTCGCGGTAAACAGCAATAACGTTACCCAACTCCTGTAGCGGGCCGAAAATAAAAAACGAATAAAACATTAATGTCATCATCTTACCAGGTGAAATTTCATCCTTAAAAATCAGATAGTACAACAAAAAAACAAACAATGTTCTCAGAAAATTCACCGTTGTGCCCTGTATAAAACTAAGGCTGCGGATAAACTTCACTTTCTTCAATTCCAGATTCAGAATTTTATCTGTCACTGTGTTCAGTCTGTTTATTTCCTGATTTGCCAGCCCCAGACTCTTCACTAACTCAATATTTCTGAGCGACTCTGTTGTTGCACCTGCTAATGCAGTAGTCTCACCCAATATTTTTTTAGAAATAACCTTAATCTTTTTGCTGAGCATATTGCTCACCACAGCCAAAACCGGCACAGTAAGCAGAAAAACAGGTGCAATGCTCCAATGTACATTTATAGCATAAGCCATCACAAAAATTATTCCAACCACACTCTGAAAAAGAATACTGATAAATGCATTGATAAACTTCTCGCTGTCGGCACGCACCTTTTGTAACTTACCTAGGGTTTCACCGCTGCGCTGATCCTCAAAAACCTGATAGGGCAATTCCAGCGAATGTTTAATGCCATCGCTATACATCTCTGCACCGGTGCGTTGCACAATCACATTTACAAAATAATCCTGAAAATTTTTTGCAATACGCGACACCAAAGCTACTCCCATTGAAGCTAAAAGGAACCAAATAATATCCTGAAAAAATTTAGGAAAATCATTACTGTAGTTCGATACATGCATAGCAAATCGATCCAGCATTTTACCCGCAATCAACGGATCCAATAAAGAAAAACATTGATTAACAGCCGCCAGCAACAAAGCTAATAATACCAACTTCCAGTGGCGTTTTAAATAAGTTACTAATATTTTCAAACTTCTTGATTTGTTAGGAGTTTCAAAAATAGTGGTTTAGGAAGTAGGAAATGAATCAGTAGTTTAATTTGTATTAATATTGAGTGGGAGGGTTAATATTTAGGTAAGGTTTTATTATAAAAATGTGTCAATTTTAAAAAGTCAACTTATAATTCTTTTAAAAATAAAAATTCATTACTGGCTTATTTTATCTTTTTATTTTTATTTTTGAATTGAAAAATAGTTTTAATTCTGATATGTATCAGAACAAAACAATATGCTCGATAGCGATTGGACTTACTATCTCATTGACAATTCTATGCAACAGCTAATTGATACATAGAAAATAATTAAAAGACACAGTTTATTTTATATGCAAAAAATCGTTAAACTATATGAATGGACAACCTCCTTACCTATTATTACATGTTTACTATATTTTTCAGGTTTATTAGATAACAATATTGTTTTGCAAATATTGGCAGGAATATTACTGCTGTTTTGTGTAATGTCAGCTGTACATCATTCAGAAATCGTTGCTCATCGTGTGGGCGAACCTTACGGAACTATTATCCTGGCAGTATCCATTACAATTATTGAAGTTGCTATAATAATTTCTTTAATGATGACCGGTGGTAAAGAATATGCTTCATTCGCCAGAGACACTGTTTATGCTGCTGTTATGTTGATTCTTAATGGAATTATAGGACTTTCATTGTTTCTTGGCGGAAGAAAATATCATACACAAACATTTTCTCCTCATTCAGTAAAGATTGCACTGGTAGCACTTGTGTCTATTGTAACATTCACAATGATATTACCCACCTTTACAAGTAGTATTATTGGCCCATATTACACAGAACGACAATTGTTATTTGAAATAATTGCGTGCTTAATTATTTATATAGCTTTTATAGCAGCTCAAACAATTAGATATAGGGAATATTTTATCACTGAAGCTAATCCCGATGTAGAAGTCACTCACAATAATATCTCTAATTCCTCATTTATTATTAGTTTAATTTTTCTAATGATTTGTCTTGTTATAGTTGTGTTACTTGCAAAATCACTTTCCAATCCCATAGAAAATTTATTAACTTCTTATGGATTGCCACGTAGTTTAGTCGGAATTGTTATTGCAGCTGTAATTTTATTGCCTGAAGGAATTGCAGCCGTTTCATCGGCCAGAAAAAATAAATTACAAAACAGTTTGAACTTAGCTTTAGGTTCGGCACTTGCAAGTATAGGATTGACAATTCCTGCTGTTTCTCTTGCAAGCTACATTTTTGACCTGCCGCTTATTTTAGGTCTCGAATTATTGCCTATAATATTATTAGCCATTTCTATTTTTACTGTAATGCTTTCACTCATTGGAGGACGTAGTAATATTGTTTATGGTGTCGTTTTGTTAGTGAATTTATTTGCGTACGTATTTTTAACAATTAATCCATAACTGTAATTTTAACACAATATTTTACTATAGTAAGTTGGTTTTAATATCTGAATCAGATTTTTTTATCCTATCAAAGTATCAATGATTTTACATTGGTGGGACTCTGTGGAATAGCAAGCAATATAACTTACAAAACATTAAAAATAATCTAATCATTTCATTGCCTTATCATTTTTTATTACTATTGTAAATGGATAGTTTTAATTCCATTCGACATAATAAAGTTAGTTATCTTTGGTAACTGTCAATAATAGAGATTTAGCTAAATGGAGACCTTAAAGAAAAGAATAAACAATAATGTTAACCAAACATACACATGAAAAAGCTTCTACTTCTTCTATTTGTAACTTCACAGATTACATTTTGCAAAGCACAACAATTTTCTTTTCAAATGTTTTTTTCAGATGCCATTGGTAATAAAGACACCATTACTTTGGGATATGATTTAACTGCAACTGATAGTATTGATACTGCATTTGGTGAAACAAATATCATTTCAGTTCCTTTAGACACAAATCTGGATGTTCGCATTACAAATGCATGGTTTACTTATGCAGACGCTGTTTACTTCCATTTAAAAAAGCAAATTGTTTTCTATGATTGTTCTCTACATAATTTAAATATTCAACCAATTAATATTGTTACTCAACACTGGCCGGTTACAATGACATGGAATAATAGTATATTCAATGACTCATGTAATAATGGAAGTGTTTTTACAGGTATTAATCCTGCTGGTTGGTGGGACACAGGCTGCCCAAGCGGCTTATTACAACAGGTTTTTCTAGGTGATGACTCAATCACCTTCAATTCTAACTTTGATTTAGGTTGGTTCGGTTATATCAATTCAAATGGTGATTCAATTCCGGTTTTTTGGCAAGCATTTGGCGATTCAACAATTCTTACTACCGGTATTAATGAACTTCCGCAACAATGTATTTCAGTAAAAGTATTTCCGAATCCCGGTTCTACTTACATCACTGTTCAAGCAAACAATTCATTCGGACAGTTAAGCCTGATTTCAATCTTAAATTCTTATGGACAAATTGTACTCAAAACACAACAGATAAGTAGGATTGATATAAGTGAGCTCCCCGATGGAATTTATTTTATTAAAACAGAAAATACTAAGGGAGAATTTACAACAAGTAAATTTTTAAAACTCTGAGGTAATAAATATATTCAACTTCAACAGATCATATTTCCCCCAAAATTCATATTATCTTTTCTACTTTGAAAGATTGAATTACTAAATTCAATTTCGAGTATTCAGCAAGTATTCAGAATATTACTTATCCTATCAATAAATAGAAAAAGTATTATTAGGCAATTCAAAACACTTACTGAAAAAGGATGTACCAAGATTGCGCAAGAATACATTTCCGAACAAAACATTCTACTTTCTTTTACTATTCAATCCTTTCAAGTCCTGTTTGATAAACAAGAGTATAAGAAACTACACTATATGTATTATTTCCATTTTGCAATTTGCCCAAACTTAACTGTACGTGAATTCCAAATCTTACTCTGTATTGGGTTGTAATTCCACGAAGATACCATAGCTACAATTTTTAAATCTGATAATTTATAGCCGACAACCGGGAACGAATAGCTCATTACGGTTTCCGTTGAAGTAAACGTGATATCATCACCAAGTGCGTTAGTTGGCATTAATCGAACAACTTGCTGGTGAAAAAAATTTCCCACACTGCCTAATTGGTTTTGTGCAAGCACATTATCTTCTGTTACAAAAATTGTTAAACGCAAATTATCGTTAATGTGAGAATTATGACCTATATGTACCTCCACTCTGCCGGAATCATTTTCAAGCTTTGAAATTAAAGCAATACCCAAATCATGTGTTTCTGCCAGACGCGATGTTACATTGCTTTGCCACTTTGTGTAATCTACATAATATGTACCAGTACTAGGTTGAACAACCCTACCCACAGTTGCACAAGGAAAACCGAACATCGCTTGCCAATAATGGAATCTTACAGTGTCATATTTAACTATTTCAAGCCAATCAACATCGTGTATGGAAACCACATCCACTTTACCGCCATTAATGGCTGAATCTTTAATAGATTGAAGAATATGAGCCCCATTAACACAACCTGGACACCATTCGCCCGTCAGTTCTTCAATCAAAACTCTTTGTTCAAAAACAGAAGGCATAGTACCGAGTGAGTTTGTAATACTAGTCGAATCTGGCACATTCGGACTAACTTCATCAGTATTATCATTTTTACGGCATGCGTTAAATAATAGAAAAAGTAGTATAGCAGTTAAAAAAATAAATTGTTTCTTCATGACATGATATTTATTCAGTAAGTGTTAAAAATGCATTAAAAGTTTCACATTTTCAAAAATAAATTTTCCCATTATCCTCATATTCGCTTCAGATCCCCACGACAAAACAGAGTTTGAAGCTTTGGGGAGGTAACTAACATTCAACAACTTTCTAAACTCCAACCCTTACTTTCACAATCTTATAGCTATTAGCATTTGACTTGTGCTTTTTCAACCCAAAATTCTCAACCCATTTTTCTCTTGCGCTAAAAGCCGTAAAAATCAAAACCGCCATTATGCTTAGCACAACAGCGGTTTATATTTTATTAAGTGTATTTAATTTAACTAATCAACAAATCACCAATTATCAAATCAAACAACTTTCTAAACTTTCAAACCTTCTAAACTTTCCAACTTAGTTTAGTAGCGATAATAATCAGGCTTATAAGGTCCTGCAACTGGAACGCCAATATAATCTGCCTGGCTTTGCGTTAATGTTTCCAATTCAACACCAATTTTACTTAGGTGCAGACGTGCAACTTTCTCATCAAGATGCTTTGGAAGTGTGTAAACTTTGTTCTCATATTTATCGGTATGATTCCACAACTCAAGCTGTGCCAGCGTCTGATTGGTGAACGAATTACTCATCACAAATGATGGGTGACCGGTAGCACAACCAAGGTTTACCAAGCGACCTTCTGCAAGTACAATAATGTCTTTACCATCAAGCGTATATTTATCAACTTGTGGCTTGATAGTATCTTTAGAATTACCATAATTTTTATTCAGCCATGCCATATCAATCTCATTATCGAAGTGACCGATATTACAAACAACTGCATTATGCTTCATTGCTTTAAAATGTTTGTCAACAATAATGTTATGATTTCCTGTTGCAGTAACAATAATGTCTGCTTCAGGAATAGCATTGTCCATCGTTTTTACTTCATAACCTTCCATTGCAGCCTGAAGTGCGCAAATTGGATCAATCTCAGTTACAATTACACGAACACCGGCACTGCTTAACGATTCTGCAGAACCTTTTCCAACATCACCATAACCTGCAACTACTGCAACTTTTCCGGCAAGCATCAGGTCAGTAGCTCTGCGAATTGCATCTTGCAACGATTCGCGACAGCCATATTTATTATCAAACTTCGACTTGGTAACTGAGTCGTTAATGTTAATGGCAGGAATAGGTAATGTGCCTTTTTGCATACGCTCATACAAGCGGTGAACACCTGTAGTAGTTTCTTCGCTTAATCCTTTAATATCTTTTATCAGTTCAGGAAATTTGTCAAACACCATGTTGGTAAGGTCGCCACCATCATCTAAAATCATGTTTAATGGCTTGCCACCTTCAAATGCAAAAAGTGTTTGTTCAATACACCAATCAAACTCTTCGTTGCTCATACCTTTCCATGCATAAACAGGAATTCCTGCTGCTGCAATTGCTGCTGCGGCATGGTCTTGTGTAGAAAAAATATTACATGAACTCCAGGTAACTTCTGCTCCTAATTCCTTTAATGTTTCAATTAATACAGCCGTTTGAATGGTCATGTGAAGACATCCTGCAATTCTTGCACCTTTAAGTGGTTTTTGCTTTCCGAATTCTGCACGTAATGACATTAATCCCGGCATCTCTGCCTCGGCAAGTTTAATTTCTTTACGACCCCACTCAGCCTGTGAAATGTCTTTTACTTTGTACTTCAGTTTTGAATCTGTTACTGTTGACATATTTTTGATTTAATTTGTATGATTTTCAAAATTTTGCGCAAATTTACACATTTGAAGCCTACTATCAAAGGAATATTTTATGCCTCTAATAAAGTCAACTAAGTCTGATAATAGTTTTACAGGAATATGGCATTTGACAGAAAGCACTAATATGCTTTCTCAGATGTTACGTTTTTATGGAAAGTATAATTTGCCCGGACACTATACCCACCAAAGACGTATTGCAGAGTGGTATGCAGTTCGATTGATTCTGCATGAGATATTGCCTGATAAACACTTCGATATTTTTTATAATGAATTCGGCAAACCATTTTTAGCCTCACCTGAAGGATTCATTTCTATTTCACATACACATGGATTTGTGGGAGTATTGTTTCACCGTTTCAACAATTGCGGTTTTGACATGGAATTAATGGACAGGCCTGTTGCTTCTATTTCTCATAAGTTTGTCCGAAGCGATGAAGAATCTTTTTTAAAAGACAATCCTTTGCAAAAAACGCTGATGCTTTGGAGCGCTAAAGAAGTTATTTATAAAATTTATGGTAAAAAATCGCTCGATTTTAAAGACAACCTGCGTATTTTACCCTTTGAATATCAACATCAGGGCGAAATTAAAGGTCAGTTAATTTTAAATAATGATATTTGCAACTATGATATTCAATATTCGTTTCAAGACCAATTGCTAACTACTTTCGCCATCGAAAAATAAATATGAAGCAACAAATACTTCAGCAATTCCATAACCATAAGAAGCAGCTTGCTGTTTTGATTGACCCCGATAAGGTCAATGAAGATCAGTTGAAAAAACTTTGTGCTTATGCAACAGAGCATCAGGTTGACTATTTCTTTGTTGGAGGAAGTATTTTAACGCATGGAAGCATTTCTGAAACTATTGCCAGATTAAAAAAATTTGCATCCTTGCCCGTCATTCTTTTTCCTGGTAACGCTTCGCAAGTTGATCCGCAGGCTGATGCAATTTTATATCTTTCTTTAATATCAGGTCGTAATGCTGATTTGCTGATTGGCCAGCATGTGCTTAGTGCTATGTCTGTAAAACTATCAGGGCTTGAGGCTATACCTACAGGATACATTCTTATTGACAGTGGTAATGTAACAACAGTGCAGTATGTAAGCAATACAAAACCCATTCCCCACGATCATAGCGAACTTGCAGTTTCTACAGCTGTTGCCGGACAACTTTTAGGCATGCAGGTAATTTATCTTGAAGCCGGAAGTGGAGCCAGAAGAACCGTATCCGGACAGATGATTGAATTGGTTAAAAAAAATACAGGTCTGCCTTTGATAGTTGGTGGTGGTATTCGTACTGCCGAAAAAGCAATTGAGATTTATAATTCAGGTGCCGATATTATTGTGGTAGGAAATGCCATTGAAGATAATCCCGAACTTATGATTGAAATTGCAAAAGCAAAAACAACTATAAACCAAACCTTAAACGCATTGTAGCCTGTGGACTTACAAACTATTATGTTTTTAAATATTCCTTTGATTGAATGGATAGGCTTTTTGTTTGGAGTGGTTGGAATTTATTTAGGAATAAAAGAAAAGATTGCATACTTTCCGATTAGTTTAATTAATGTAATTGTATCACTTTATATTTTTTATCATCAGTCATTATACAGTGATGTTGTTCAACAAGGTGTTTACATTCTATTGCTTTCCTATGGTTGGTATCGCTGGATTAAAGGCAGTCAAAACACAGAAATGCCTGTTACCAACGCTTCAAAAAAACTCATTTTCATTCTTCTTGGTGGAATCATTTTACTTACTGTTGGCATGGGTGGTTGGTTCAGTCATTATACTGATGCACATTTACCGTATTGGGATGCATTGGCAACAAGCATGTGTTTTGCAGCACAATATTTAATGGCCGAAAAGAAAATTGAGAACTGGCTTGTTTGGATAGATGCGAATATTTTATATATAGGAATATATCTTTATAAAGGTCTGCCGCTCTATGCAATTTTGTTTTCTATTTATCTTATCATGGCTATTGTAGGATATTTTAAATGGCAGAACCATCTCATCAGACATGAGGAAAATTCATAAGATTGCCATCGTTGGGCCTGAGTCAACAGGAAAGAGTTTATTAAGTGAACAGTTATCCAATCATTATAATACTGCCTGGGTGCCTGAAGTTGCACGTGACTATTTACATAAATTAAATCGTCCATACACCTTTGACGATTTGTCGGTAATAGCAAAATTGCAGTTAAAGGAAGAAGAGAGATTGTCAAAAACTGCAAAACACTTTTTGTTTTGCGATACCAATTTAATCGTGATAAAAGTTTGGAGCGACTTTAAATATGGACGAACAGAAAAGTGGATTGTTGATGCAATTCAGAAGAGTGACTATTCATTACATTTGCTTACAGATATTGATTTACCTTGGGAAGATGATCCTTTAAGAGAACATCCGCATTTCAGAAGTCAACTGTTTGAATTATATTTACAAGAATTGAATAGCTTTGGATTAGAGTATCAAACTGTACGAGGAATAGGAGAGGACAGGATAAAAAATGCATTGAATCATATTGAAAAACTTGAACCGAATTTAATAAGGTGAATAGAAATCTGTATTGATTATTTTCGCATCTGATAGAATTTCTTTAATTAAAAATAATGATGAAAAAACTACTTACACTTTTATTTGCAGTCGTTATCTTACCGGTAGTGGCATTGTCGCAGTCGCCTGCATTAGTTGGTTACTGGCATAATTGGGATATTACAGCAGCACCATACATTATGCTTGATAGTGTTGATTCACGTTATAATATTATTGACATTGCATTTGCAGTGCCTCAGGCAGGCACCGACTATCAGATGGAATTTATTCCCGAGCAGGTTACTCCTGCAGCATTTGCTACGCAGGTTCAGAATTTGCAGAATCAGGGACGCAAGGTAATTATCAGTATGGGAGGTGCCACAGCACCGGTTTCATTAGATAATGCTGTTGAGCGTGATTCTTTTGTTGCAAGCATGACGAGCATAATTAACTTCTATGGTTTTGATGGAATAGATATTGATTTTGAAGGCAGTTCTATTTCTGTAAGTGGCGGAACAATTGCAAACCCTATTGATGCAAAAATCATCAACCTGATTGATGCAGTAAAACAAATCATGAGCAACTATTATGCTACTCATGGCAAGAAAATGATACTTACCATGGCACCTGAGACTGCATTTGTGCAAGGAGGCATGTCGGCCTTCGGTAGTATTTGGGGTGCCTATTTACCTGTCATTGATGCTTTGCGCGATTCGTTAGAAATATTACATGTTCAGCTTTACAACAGCGGAACTATGTTTGGCATTGATGGTAACATTTACACACAAGGCACTGCCGACTTTATTGTTGCAATGACAGAGGCAGTCATTCAAGGGTTTAATACATCTGGTGGTTTGTTTGCAGGCATACCGGCTAATAAAGTGGCAGTGGGATTGCCGGCATGTACAAATGCAGCAGGAGGTGGTTATACTGATACTGCAACTGTTAAATCGGCACTAGATTATTTACTTGGCAAAGGGCCAAAACCTGGAACATACACATTGGTTCAGTCTGGTGGCTATCCAACTTTACGTGGTATGATGACATGGTCAATCAATTGGGATGCTGTAAATAATTGCTCAACTTCGTCTTATCAATATGCAGAAAACTTCCAGAAAATATTTGGAACAAGCACTTCATTAGCTGATGTAAACCAACAGCGTTTTTCTGTATTCCCAAATCCTGCGTCTGATAAAATTTATATCTCAACGAAGTCAGAAGGTAGCAAACGATTTTTTATTTATGACATGCTTGGTAAAATGATTATGTCTGATAACTATTCGTCAACAAAAGAAGAGATAGATATTTCTTCCTTATCAAATGGAGTATATTATGTTAAATTAGAGAATCGGATTTTTAAATTTGTAAAGTACTAAGCCTCTTTTTAACCCTTTGTTAGGGCTAATTAGTTCTTGATCTTAACAAACTTATGCTTATAGCTGTCAACGCCATTACTGACTTCAATAAAATAAATTCCTTCTTTCAATGATTGGGAAAGATTAACAGAAAAGCTTTTCCCTTGTGGAATAACCATCTTTCCTTGGTCAACAATTTTACCTGACAAGTCAAGAATTGAATAGGATGTTTCAGTTTGACTTTCGGGCAATGCTACATTGATAAAATCTGTTGCCGGATTAGGATAAACAGAAATGGCAGATGATTGAATTTCATTTATTCCTGTAATAGAAGGCGTAATAAGTTGTTGTGTTTTGTAAATAAAATCACCTAATGTATCTCCTTGGTTGTTTGCAGCATTTCCAGCTGAATAGAAAATAATATTTCCAATGTTGGTTGCAGGAGCTGTCCAGTTAAATGAAAATGTATGCGAATCATTTGAGAGTCCGCCATTTTTCTTATGGACAACATTGGTTCTGTTTGAACCATTTATAAAACCCGTCTTAAGAAATGTGCTGGAAGTGTTGGTAATCTGAAAAGTACCTCCGTTTGTATTGTTACTTGTCCGGAGTGCTTCAAACCCAAATCCAAACAGCGGAGCACCAGTTTGTGCAACTGTAACATCAATTTGATACACCTGGCCTGGAACATATTGCCAGTTAGGCATATTTGGTGATGAAATTGAAATGGAACCGGTACCGCTATTTACATTATTGCCTGTATGACATGATGTACAATCAAATTCACCGGGAGAACCTGTGGCAACAGCCTGTCCTTGTTCATTTAAAATATCTGCAACAACAAGACCTGCAATTGCAAAGAAAATTAGTGTAAAGAGTTTCTTCATAACCTGTATTTTTATTTTAACAGGTCAAATATGATGACAATTTGTAAAAATCAAAAAAGCAATAGCTCTAAAAGGAATAATTTCCTTCCGAAAAGGGGATAAACTTATCTGTACTGTTTAAAAACTACGGCAACAAATTACTTGCTGACATGAAAATGGAAATGGTGGCGGTTGCTTTTTGAACGCACCTTAATACAGAAAAAGAAAACGATGGCTGTAATGTTGAGTAATGTAAATAGTAATAACATGCCTCTAAAGTAATATCAACATCGAAGAGAATATATACTATTTGGTAAATGGAAAGTTTTTTTAGGCAAAAATCAATTCAGCATAAGTCAAAAAAAACTCCCCCGCGATTTTCGCGGGGGAGAAAAAAAATTAAAAAAAATTAAGCTACTACAGCCACCTTAGGTGCTGCATCCATAATTTCTTTATTAGCATGTGAAGCATACTGCTCAAAATTCTTCACAAACTTAGCAGCTAAATCAGCTGATTTATTGTCAAATGAAGTTTTATCTGCCCATGTAGCTTTGGGATTCAGAATTTCAGCAGGCACATTAGGACATGAAACGGGATATTGTAATCCAAACACCGGTAAGGTTTCGAACTTAACATTATCTAATTCACCATTTAATGCAGCAGTAATGATGGCGCGTGTATATGCAAGTTTAATTCTTGAACCAACACCATAAGAACCACCGCTCCATCCCGTATTCACTAACCAAACACGAATGTCTTTATTTTCACTTAGTTTCTTACCAAGTAATTCAGCATATTTCGTTGGGTGCAGGGGTAGAAATGCTTTACCAAAACAAGCAGAGAATGTTGTTGTAGGTTCAGTAATGCCAACTTCTGTTCCTGCAACTTTTGCAGTATATCCACTGATGAAGTGATACATTGCCTGGCCTGTTGTAAGTCTTGAAATAGGAGGCAATACACCAAAGGCATCGCAAGTTAAAAAGAAGATGTTCTTTGGAATACCGGCCACTGAAGGTTCAACAGCATTATCTATAAAATGTATTGGGTAGGCTACACGAGTGTTTTCTGTTTTTGAAATATTGTCAAAATCAACACGGGTTGTACCTTCAAAGAATTCTGTATTTTCTAAGAGTGCACCAAAGCGTATTGCCTGATAAATCTGTGGTTCTTTTTCTTTGCTCAGGTTTACACATTTAGCATAACATCCACCTTCAAAATTGAATACAGTATTGTCGCTCCAACCATGTTCATCATCACCAATTAAACCTCTGTTAGGGTCGGCACTCAATGTTGTTTTTCCTGTACCGGAAAGTCCGAAGAAGATAGCAGTATCATTGTTTTTACCAATGTTTGCAGAGCAGTGCATACTCAATACATTCTTATGATGTGGCAGAATGTAATTCAGTACAGAGAAAATTCCTTTTTTTATCTCTCCTGTATAACCTGTACCGCCAATAAGAATAATCTTTTTGGTAAAATTAACGATGGCAAAATTATGCTGACGCGTTCCATCAATTTTTGGATCGGCCATGAAACCTGATGCTGCCATGATTACCCAATCTTTTTCCATAGTAGTAATCTCTTCCGGTGTAGGTCTTAAAAATAAGTTGTTAGAGAAAATACTTTGATATGGCGTTTCGGTAATAACACGAATGTTTAAACGGTAGCGTGGGTCTGCACAAGCATAGCAGTCACGTACATAAATTTCTTTGCCGGACATATATGCTGTAACTCTGTTATAAAGAGCATCAAATTTATCGGCATCAAACTTAATATTGATATCGCCCCACCAAACAGAATTTTCAGTTTCCTTGTCGGCAACAATAAACTTATCTTTTGGAGAACGTCCTGTAAACTCACCGGTATCTACTGCAAGGGCACCAAAGTCTGTAAGTTCACCTTCACCTCTGATTACAACTTCTTCAACAAGTTCTGCAACTGTCAGATTCCAATAGGCTGCTGCTACGTTCTTTAAACCAAGTTCAGCAACAGAAAAGTTTGGGTTTCTTAATCCGTATTCATTCATAATATTTCATCGTTTTTATGAGGTGCAAAGTAACAAAAAATAAAGAAATTCAAGATGACTTATAGTTACTTTTCTGTACAGAACTTATTAACCTGTATTTTGGAAAAATTTAGCATTTGTAAAAGGTTTGATTCACAGTTCGTTTTACCTTTGCCCAATAATGTAAAAAGCGACTTCATGTTTAAAAAAATATTGATTGCCAACAGAGGTGAAATTGCATTGCGGGTTATGCGTACTGCAAGTGATATGGGAATTAAAACGGTTGCTGTTTATAGCGATGCCGACCGCATGGCACCACACGTTCTATATGCAGACGAAGCTGTGCACATAGGTGCCTCACCATCAGCACAATCTTACTTAGTAGTTGAAAAGATTATTCAAGCTGCAAAACTTACAGGAGCAGAAGCTATTCACCCCGGATATGGATTCTTATCAGAAAATGCCGATGCTGCCCAAGCTATAATTAATGCCGGTTTGGTTTTCATCGGGCCTTCACCGCAATCCATGCGGACTATGGGTAGTAAATTAGGGGCAAAAGAAGCTGCTAAGAAGTTTAATGTGCCTTTAGTACCCGGAACAGACTATGCCATTAGTGATATTGATAAAGCCAGACAAATTGCTGTTGATATAGGTTTTCCTGTATTGATTAAAGCCAGTGCCGGTGGTGGTGGAAAAGGAATGCGTATTGTTGAGAGTGAAAAAGCCTTTAATGAATCTGTAAAATCAGCCATGAGCGAAGCACAATCTGCCTTTGGTGACGGTAGTGTTTTTATCGAAAAATATATTGCTTCACCCCGACATATTGAAATTCAGGTAATGGGCGATAATCATGGAAATGTTGTTCATCTTTTTGAAAGAGAATGTTCGGTTCAGCGCAGGCACCAGAAAGTAATTGAAGAAGCACCATCAGGAGTTTTAGACGAAAAAACAAGATCAGCCATGGGCCAATGTGCAGTAATGGTGGCTAAAGCATGTGACTATTCAGGAGCAGGTACGGTAGAGTTTTTGCTTGATGAAAAAAATAACTTCTACTTTCTTGAAATGAATACACGCTTGCAGGTAGAACATCCCGTAACAGAAATGATAACAGGAATTGATTTGGTGAGAGAGCAATTGAATGTTGCTGCCGGAAATAAATTAAGTTTCAGTCAGGATGATTTAAAGATACATGGTCATGCCGTTGAAGTCAGGGTTTATGCAGAAGATCCTGCCAATAACTTTCTTCCCAGTGTAGGTAAACTAACTACCTATGTTCCACCTAGAGGGGTAGGTGTAAGGGTTGATGATGGTTATGAACAAGGAATGGAAATTCCAATTTATTACGACCCGATGATTGCCAAGTTAGTTACCTATGGGCGCGACAGGAATGAGGCAATAGCAAGAATGATTAGAGCAATTGATGAATATAAAATTACAGGCTGTGAAACCACCTTGCCGTTTTGCCGCTTTGTGATGGAGCATAAAGCTTTTGTTACTGCAAAATTTGATACGCATTTTGTAAAGAAATATTTTACACCAGTTGTACTTGAAAAAACAATAGCAGACGAAGCTGAAATAGCTTCCTTGGCTGCACAACTGTGGCTTGATGAAAAGAAGCCTGAGGGTATTCAGCAACAACAGGAAAAATCTATTTCTTACTGGCGCAACAACCGATCCTGAACCAACGTTTGGTTAAACAAATGATTAAGAAAATTTTGAATTGTAAAATCGGCAATGCATTTGCTAAAACTTCTGTCATGAAGTTTTCAGTTTGGCTTTGCTTCCTGTTGACGGCTTTTATCAAATTCAGCATTGGGCAAACACCGGTGGGTTCATCAACAGCAATTTATGATGGCGATACTATTGCCTATTACACTTTAAATGCAGTAGATATTTACGGTTTTATCCCTGCCAATGCATCTGATGATGTACGCAAATACATGAAACTGCGCAGAGATGTTTTGAAAGCATATCCTTATGCTAAAATCGCTTCTGCTGAACTTAGATTTATTGAAGAGTCTGTTTCCAAAATGACTTCAGAAAAGGAGAAGAAAAAATTCATTAAAGAGCAAGAAAAAATCATGAAAGAACAGTTTGAAAAAGATTTAAAAAACCTGACTTATACGCAGGGTAAAATCCTTATCAAGTTGATTGATCGTGAAACAGGGCACACCTCTTATAATCTCGTTAAAGATTTACGTGGCTCACTTCAGGCATTTTTCTGGCAGGGTATAGCTAAAATTTTCAGCGCAAACCTCAAGTCTGAGTATGACCCTGATGGCGCAGATAAAATGATTGAGAAGGTAGTTCAGTCTATAGAAAAAGGCGAGCTTCAGGTTAGAAATTAACTTTTAATTTACTCCACTCAAGCGGTTTTATTCTGTATCTTTGCCCGGCAAAAGCAAATACCATGGCACTTGCATCAAAATCAAACTTACAGGAAGGATTAACCTACGATGACGTTTTACTCGTTCCTGCTTTCTCGGAAATACTGCCCCGCGATGTTGATACTTCAACTTCTTTCTCAAGAAATATAAAGCTCAATGTACCCATTGTTTCAGCAGCAATGGATACGGTTACCGAATCTGCAATGGCCATCGCAATCGCACAGGAAGGCGGCATTGGTGTTCTGCATAAAAACATGTCTATTGAACAACAAACCAATGAAGTAAGGAAAGTAAAACGTTCTGAAAGTGGTATGATTCATGACCCAATTACTTTACATCAGAACTCCACCATACACGAAGCTCTTGGCATCATGCGCGAACAACGTATTGGAGGTATTCCTATTGTAAATGACAGTAAGAAGTTGGTAGGCATTTTAACTAACAGAGATCTTAGATTCGAAACAGATGAAAGCCGTAAGGTTAAAGAAGTTATGACTTCAGGACAGTTGATTACTGTAACAGGAGTGGTTTCTTTACAAAAAGCTGAAGTGATTTTGCGTCAGTATAAAATAGAAAAATTACCTGTTGTTGACCGTTCGGGAAAATTAATAGGATTAGTTACTTATAAAGACATCATAAAATTTAAGTCACGACCCAATTCATGCAAGGATAAATTAGGGCGATTGAGAGTTGCAGCAGGCATTGGTGTTACAGCAGATATGCTTGATCGTGTTGCCTCATTGGTAAATGCAGGCGTTGATGCCATAGTTATTGATACTGCCCATGGACATTCAAAAGGTGTTATCACTGCATTGAAATCTGTAAAGAAAAAGTTTTCAGGATTAGATGTTGTTGTAGGCAATGTTGGAACTGCTGAAGGAGCCAAACTACTTGTTAAAAATGGTGCTGATGGCGTTAAAGTGGGTATTGGTCCCGGATCTATCTGCACAACTCGTGTTGTAGCAGGTGTCGGAGTGCCGCAGCTAACAGCGGTCGCTGATGCGGCAGGTGCTATAAAAGGTTCCGGTGTTCCTATTATTGCTGATGGTGGTATTCGTTTTACAGGCGATATTCCTAAAGCCATTGCAGCAGGAGCAAACAGCATCATGGCAGGTTCAATGTTTGCAGGTGTTGAAGAATCACCAGGAGAAACAATCATTTTCGAAGGAAGAAAATTTAAGTCTTATCGTGGCATGGGCTCCATTGAAGCAATGCGTGAAGGTTCAAAAGATCGTTACTTTCAGGATGCAGAAGATGATATTAAAAAATTAGTACCTGAAGGGATTGTAGGTCGAGTTCCATACAAAGGAACACTTGCTGAAACGGTTTATCAGTTGGTGGGTGGACTAAGGGCAGGTATGGGTTACTGTGGTGCAAAGAATATTGCAGAATTACAGAAAGCTAAATTTATACGCATCACACAAAGCGGTGTCAGAGAAAGCCATCCACATGGTATTACAATTGTAAAAGAAGCACCGAATTACACTAGATAGTTTTTTTGTTATCAGGTTTGATGTGGACTAATTTGTTCGCAGTACAATTAACTTTGTTTTATTAATTGACAGTGCAAGGGAAAAAATAAAGAAGTTTATTTACTAAAGCACTAAGAACTAACATGAAATTTTTAAATTGGTTTTTTATCGTGCTTTCTCTCTGTATTTTCAGAGTATTTTCGTAACAGAATTAAAATTCTATTTCAGGAAAATTTGTCTTGTTTTAATTTACGTTTATGTAAAAATGACTGTTGTATGAATTCGTTTCTGACGAATTGACTGTTTTATATTCGCATTTCAGTATTGGTTAAATTTGTGATAGTGATTCAACAAAAGGATTAAAATGGATATAAATAAATTAACAATCAAATCGCAGGAAGTATTGCAGCAAGCACAGTTTCTGGCTAAATCATTTGGACAGCAAACTGTAGAGACAGGCCATCTTCTAAAATCCATGCTTGAGGTAGATGAACATGTTGTTCCTTTTCTATTAAAAAAAGCAAGTGTAAATATCAACTCATTGACACAGAAACTTGACAATATCATTCAATCATATCCAAAGGTTAGTGGTGGTCAGGTTTATTTATCAACCGATGTTAACGATGCTATGCAAAGAGCATTCGCTGCATTAAAAGTAAATAAAGATGAGTTTGTTTCTGTTGAACATTTATTACTGGCATTACTTTCAGGCAAAGACAAAGTTGCAAAGCTTCTAAAAGAAGAAGGTTGTAATGAAAAGGACTTACAAAATGCAATTAACGAATTGCGAAAAGGTGAACGTGTGACTTCAGCAAGTGCAGAAGAAACATACAATTCGTTGAATAAATATGCACGTAACCTGAATGAGTTAGCACGTAATGGTAAACTTGACCCAGTCATTGGACGTGATGATGAAATAAGAAGAGTGCTTCAGATTTTGTCAAGAAGAACAAAAAACAATCCTATCCTCATTGGAGAACCCGGTGTAGGTAAAACTGCTATTGCAGAAGGTTTGGCACATAGAATTATCAATGGTGATGTACCTGAAAATTTAAAGTCGAAGGTTATTTACTCATTGGACATGGGTGCTTTAATTGCAGGAGCAAAATACAAAGGCGAATTTGAAGAACGATTAAAAGCTGTAGTAAAAGAAGTCATCAGTGGCGAAGGAGAAATTATTTTGTTTATTGACGAAATACATACACTTGTAGGTGCCGGTGGTGGCGAGGGTGCAATGGATGCTGCCAACATTCTGAAACCTGCATTGGCACGTGGCGAACTGAGGGCTGTTGGTGCAACAACTTTAAATGAGTATCAGAAATACATTGAAAAAGACAAAGCGCTAGAAAGACGTTTTCAGAAAGTGATGGTTGAAGAGCCTGATACAGAATCGGCAATTTCTATTCTTCGAGGGCTTAAAGAACGTTATGAAACACATCATAAAGTCAGAATAAAGGACGAAGCAATTATTGCTGCTGTTGAGCTTTCGCAACGTTATATTAACGACCGTTATCTTCCCGATAAAGCAATTGACCTTGTTGATGAAGCATCTTCAAAACTAAGACTTGAAATGGACTCTGTTCCTGAAGAATTAGATGAGTTGAACAGAAGAATCATGCAGCTGGAAATTGAAAGAGAAGCCATCAAACGCGAGAACGATACTAAAAAAGTAAATGAGTTATCAGAGGAAATTGCACAACTCAACGAACAGCGAAATGCTGTAAAGGCACGCTGGCAGAGTGAAAAAGAAGTGGTTGAAAAAATTCAGGATATAAAAGAGAAAATTGAAAATCTTAAATTAGAAGCAGAACAAGCAGAGCGCTCCGGTGATTATGGTAGAGTAGCAGAAATCCGTTATGGCAAGGTTCGTGAAGCAGAAGAAACACTTTCAAAATTGATGGAACAACTCAATGAAATGCATAGCAAAGGTGCCATGATGAAAGAAGAAGTGGACAGTGAAGATATTGCCGAAGTTGTTTCACGCTGGACAGGCATTCCGGTGAACAGAATGTTACAGAGTGAGCGTGAGAAACTCTTGCATCTTGAAGCAGAGCTGCATAAACGTGTAGTTGGACAAGATGATGCTATTGAGGCAGTTGCTGATGCTGTTAGAAGAAGTCGTGCAGGATTACAAGATATGCGAAAGCCAATAGGTTCATTCATATTTCTTGGGTCAACAGGTGTAGGAAAAACAGAACTTGCAAAAGCATTAGCTGCTTATCTGTTTAATGACGAAAACAACATGACTAGGATTGATATGAGTGAGTATCAGGAGAAACATACTGTTTCGAGATTAATTGGTGCGCCTCCCGGATATGTTGGCTATGATGAAGGTGGTCAGTTGACTGAAGCTGTTCGCAGAAGACCCTATTCAGTGATATTACTTGATGAAATTGAAAAAGCACATCCTGATGTATTTAATATTCTGTTGCAGGTTCTTGACGATGGCAGGCTGACAGACAATAAAGGCCGTACTGCTAATTTCAAAAACACCATCATCATTATGACATCTAACATTGGTGCACATCTGATTCAGGAAAATTTTGAAAACATTGATGAAAGAAACAGAGATGAAGTTATTGCAAAGACAAAGAACAATGTGTTTGATTTGCTTAAGAAAACCATCAGACCTGAATTTCTTAATCGTATTGATGAAGTGATAATGTTTAATCCGCTTACAAGAAATCAGATAGAGGAGATAGTGCGTATTCAGTTTAATCAGGCTGTTGATATGTTGGCAAAGAACGACATTAAGTTATCAATTACAGATCGTGCAATAGAGTGGGTAGCTCAGTTAGGATACGACCCTCAGTTTGGTGCTAGACCATTGAAGCGTGTACTGCAAAAGAAAATTCTCAACGAACTATCGAAACAGATTCTTGCAGGAACAATCAATAAAGAGGATGTTATTCTGATTGACCTTGACAAAAAGAAGAATTTTATTTTTGAAAACGAAAAGACACATACAGAAATAAAAGCGTAACAATTATAATAGCCGGGATTAAAAGTTCCGGCTTTTATTTTTCAACGAAAACAAAAATATCTTCGTCATCTTTTTTCATCAGATATTTTTCTCTGGCAAACTTTTCAAGGTTTGCAGGAGATGAAATCAATTCGTTCAAATCAGATTTACTTTTTTCAAGTTCATCAGCATAATAACTTTTGTCATTCTTTAAAGTATTCAACTGTTGCCTGAAACGATATTGTGCGTAAAAATCGTTCTTGTCAAAAAAAGCAAGCCACACCACAAATGCTATAATGCAAATTGCATATTTGTTTTTCAAGAAATCGGGTACTTTTTCCCACGCTTTTTTCATGACCTAAAGTTACTTGTTCATTTAACTTAAATAACCTTGTTATTTACAAGTTATCAGAACCAATTTGTTAAAAGCGTTATTTCAAATTGAGCTGACAAATGGTTTGTTTTTCAATAAAGTATTACAGTCGCTGACTAACTTTTTTCACCATTAAATTTTTCCATGAAAGAAAACTTCCATCATTAATTCTTTTTCTTGCTTCTGTAACTAACCAAAGATAGAAAGACAGGTTGTGAAGTGTTGCTAATTGTGCGGCAAGCATTTCTTTGCTGATAAATAAATGCCTTAAATAAGCTTTGGAATAATCTGTATCTGCAAAACAATTTCCTGACTCATCTATGGGCGAAAAATCATTTTTCCATTTTTCGTTTCTGATATTAATGATACCCTCAGCCGTAAAAAGCATACCGTTACGTGCATTTCTGGTTGGCATAACACAATCAAACATATCTATACCTAAAGCAATACTTTCAAGAATATTTGCTGGAGTTCCTACACCCATCAGATAGCGCGGTTTTTCAACAGGTAAAATATCTGTAACCACATCAGTAATTTCATACATAATTTCAGCGGGCTCGCCAACGGATAGACCACCAATTGCATTGCCTTTTGCACCGGCATCAGCAATTACTTTTGAACTTTCTGTGCGCAGGTCTTTAAAAACAGATCCTTGAACAATAGGAAAGAGTGTTTGTTCGTAACCATACTTTGCCGGAGATTTTTCAAGATGAGATATGCATCGTTGTAGCCAGCGATGTGTCATTTCCATTGACTTTTTTGCCGTTCTATGCTCGCATGGATAGGGCGTACATTCATCAAATGCCATGATTATATCAGCACCAATAAAACGCTGTATGTCCATACTCACTTCAGGAGAAATGAAATGTTTGCTTCCATCAATATGTGAGTTGAATTTAACCCCTTCTTCTGTTATCTTTCTTGTTTCGCTTAAAGAAAAAACCTGGTATCCGCCACTATCCGTTAATATTGGTAGCGACCAATTCATAAACTTATGCAGTCCACCTGCCTGATGCAAAACTTCAATGCCGGGACGTAAATTCAGATGATAGGTGTTGCCAAGAATAATCTGTGCTTTAACATCCTGTTTTAAGTCGCGCTGATTAATGCTTTTGACTGTTCCTGCTGTGCCAACAGGCATAAAAATTGGAGTTTCAATAATGCCATGAGCGGTTTCTATTCTGCCCGAGCGGGCTTTACTTTCTTTATCATACTTTTCAATAGAAAAATGCATAGATTCAGTAATTTTTGCAAAAAGTGTTGTTAATATTTTTACAAAGATAGAAAAGCCTTCTGCAATGACTCTTCATACATTTGCGCGCTTACCAACACCAAAGTTATTTTGATACCCATACCTATACCAGATTTTATAAGCATTGAAAATATTTCATTGGTACTTTTTTATTTGCTTGTAGTATTTATTACCATACAACTAATCTATTATTTATTTGTTTTTGTGCGTTTGTCTCTGCATAAAACAGTAAACGCCCCAGTGTCAGAAATTGAGCCGCCTGTTTCAATAATAATTTGTGCCAGAAATGAACTGAAAAACCTAAAGGCATATCTTCAACAAGTATTGGAGCAAGACTATCCTCGATTTCAGGTTATAGTTGTGAATGATTGTTCGTGGGATGAATCAGAAAAGTATCTTGAAGAACTATCTGCAACCTATACAAATCTTAAAGTAGTTTCAATCAAAGAACAGGAACGTTATCAGCATGGAAAAAAGTTTGCCTTGACAATTGGAATTAAGTCTGCCTTATATGACCATCTGTTGTTGATTGATGCAGATTGTTATCCGGCAAGCAATCAGTGGATACGACTGATGATGCAAAGTTATAATGCAAAAACAAGAATAGTAATTGGTTATGGTGCCTATATTAAAACTTCTTCACTATTAAACCGTTGGGTTAGATTTGACACTGCATTTAATGCAATGCAATATCTTTCATTTGCACTTGCAGGAAACCCTTACATGGGTGTTGGAAGAAATTTATCATATCAGCGTTCACTGTTTTTCGAGAATAAAGGCTTTGCCCGACATCAACATATTATGTCTGGCGATGATGATCTTTTTATAAATGATACAGCCACTACAGAGAATCTTTCTGTTCAGATAAACCCCGATTCTTTTACTTATTCACAGCCAAAAACCGACTTTATTGACTGGTTCCGTCAGAAGAAAAGGCATATAAGTGCTTCTCGCTTATATAAGTTTAAACATAAAATGCTTTTAGGCATTTACTATTTTTCACATATTTCATTCCTTGTTTTATTTATAGCATTGTTAATAATTCAGTTTAAAATTGAATATGTAGTTACTGCCTTTAGTTTACGTTTGGTTTTTCAAATGATTATTTTTGGCTCATGCTTAAAAAAATTAAAGGAAGGCGATCTGATTCCGTTGATACCGATATTCGATATATGGATAGCAGTTGTTTATCCTTTAATTGCCATCTCCAATCGTTTAATAAAGAATAAAACATGGAAGTAAAAAGTCCCAAAACTGCAAAGGCAGCACAAGATAAAACAGAAGTTAATCCTAACTTAAGTGATAAAGCAGTTGTAGATTATCAGCTGGTTCGTGAAGCAGTAGATCATGGCAATCAAAAAGCTTATGCTGAACTAATGTCGCGCTACAAGGATTCTATCTATTTTATGCTACTTAAAATGGTCAATAATCGTGACGATGCTGATGATTTGACAATTGAAGCTTTTGGCAAAGCATTTAAGAATATTCATCAATATACACCTGACTATGCTTTCAGCACCTGGCTATTTAAAATAGCAACCAACAATTGCATTGATTATATCCGCAAAAAGCGAAAGTTAATGTTGAGTATTGATAAAGGATATGAAAACGAAAATGGCGAAGATGTTGCTTTGGAAATAAAATCTGACACCATAGGTCCTGAAGAAAAGCTGATGAAAAAGCAAAAAATGGAAACCATGCGTGAGGTTGTTGATAAGTTAAAACCAAGATACCGGACACTTATTGAACTCCGTTATTTTCAGGAGTTGAGTTATGAAGAAATTGCAACGAACATGGATTTACCTCTTGGAACTGTTAAAGCCCAACTTTTCAGGGCGCGTGAATTTCTGTATCAGATAATGAAAAACTCTGAACATCGTCCATAAAAGATGTCAAGCGGAGTTTCATTATTGCAACGCTACTTTCCGGAATTACCTTTAGAAAAGCAGGAAAAATTTGTCTTATTTGCTGAGTTATTTAAAGTATGGAATGAGAAGATAAACCTTGTTTCCAGAAAAGATATAGATCAGTTTTATTTACACCACTTATTACATTCTCTTGTCATAGCAAAGTTTATTGATTTTGGTAAAGGAACTAAAGTCATGGACATTGGCACCGGAGGCGGATTACCGGGTTTACCATTAGCTATTTATTTTCCTGAAACTAACTTTTATCTGGTTGATTCTATTCGTAAAAAGACTGAAGCCGTTAAAGAAATGGCCAATCAACTTTCATTATCTAATGTAACTGTATTTAACAAACGAGCCGAAGATGTATCAGAAAAAGTTGACTTTGTTGTTTCCAGAGCTACGGCACCACTCTCAGATTTGGTAAAATGGAGTAGGGGTAGAATTAATTCTAAAGGCAAGGCATCAATCCCAAATGGACTTATTTGTTTAAAGGGGGGAGATTTAACCGAAGAGCTAAAACCATTTGAAAATAAGCTATTTACAGAAAATGTTACGGCATTTATACAGGAAGAATTTTATAAAGAAAAAAAAATAATCTACTTGCCTTTAGTATAAAAGAATTAATTATATCTTTGCCGCCTCTAAAAAGAATTTTGCAGCATTAATAAAAACTGAAGTATTATGGTAAGGACATATCAACCCTCAAAGCGTAAGAGAAAAAACAAACATGGTTTTCGTGAAAGAATGGCAACTGCTAATGGTCGCAGAGTGTTAGCTTCACGCAGAGCAAAAGGTCGTAAAAAACTGACTGTTTCAAGTGAAAGTAAAGTTCGTGGTAAATAAATAACTACATTATAAAATATCAAAAAGCTGCCTTCTTTAAGGTGGCTTTTTTATTTTAGCACCAATTATTAAAGTTTCTTGTAATCATGAATTTCAAATCAGGTCTCTTTTATTTGTCTATTATTCTCTTGTTTACTGCTTGTCAGAAAGATTATAATGACCCCGGCACCGGCCCATCGCAATATTATGGAACACGCAGCGGTGTTTCTATCAGGGCTATTTTATTGGCGCAAATGCCTGCTACAGATCCATCAGGAAATAGTTGGGATGTAGCAGACTCTGTTGACACAGCAGGTCGTGCAGATATTTATTACCGTTTTAAAGACATAGACTCTATTGACTATCCTGAATTTGTTCAGAATTTTCATTTTGACAATGTAAATCCTGATAGTTTGCCGCTGCCATATTTTTTAACTACGCCTTATCCATTACGTGCCATTGGCAGCAATGTTCAGTTTGATATTTATGATTTTGAGAAGAGCCTTTCATCGCCAGCTATTGACTCAACCTTAATGAAATCATTTAACTTTTCAGTTGTTGCAGGCGATTCACTAATTGAGAATCCTTATCCTGATAGTTTGGTACTGGCAGAAGATGGTTATGTAGTTCTGCTTTATTTGAACTGGAAAAAGTAATGTTGTGATTATTTATAAAAATGAAAAGCTGCACTCTATAAGGGTGCAGCTTTTTCTAAAAGTACTTTAATCAATTAATTTATTGTAATCTTCTTTATACTTGTTTTTCCTGTATCTGTAGTAATTTTCAACAGATAAATCCCTTTGGAAACGTCATTCAAAACAACATTTTTAGTTAAAACAGAAACATCACTAACATTTTCAGAGTAGATGCTTCTGCCTTGCAAATCCATTATATTAATTTCCAGATTACAGCGGTTTGCAAAAGAAGCATTAATCATAAAATTTCCTTTTGATGGATTTGGTAGAATAGTAAGTGCGTCTTCTACTTCTATTGTATTAATTGAAGTTGTAATAGTTCCATATATTTCAAAAGGAAATCCTTGAGGTGTTGATAGAGCAACATCTAATGCAGGAAGCCACATAGAGCTATCAGGAATATATAATAATCCGTCTCCTGTAGTAGTATTTAAAGTATCAGTTAAAGGCGGTACCCATGGTCCTGAGAGAGATGGATTTCCACCACTCTGCCAACTTAACCAATAATTACCTGAAGTAAGTGTCCATGCACTTTGTGGTACAATTACACTGTACATTACCGGACGTGACACGGAATTAAACTGACCATCTACAGTCCTGTAAATATTTGAAAAGCGAGTGTTTTGTAACAGATTAGTTATTGTATCACCTAAAACAATTGTACCGCCTGATGCCGGAGAGCCATTAAAGATTTCACAATTTACAGCATTTATTGTAGATACAATTCCTGAATTACTCTGATATGCATAAAACCTAATAGAGTCAATTGTCCAAATTTGACCTGCCGGGATATTAAAATCATCTGCTATTCTATAGCCTTCAAGCAATTGTTGCCCGAATCCTAATGAAGCTAATCCATGATGAAAACAGGATATATCTGCACCACCTTGACCTACACCCGGGTGATTAATAATAGTGCCATTGGAATAAATCTGTGCCTGACCCTGAATATAGCAAATAAGTATTACAAATAATAAAGTAAATAATTTTTTCATATCTAAATTTTTTACAAACTTAATTCAATACCCATATAATACAATTCAACTATAGAAATATTCATAGGCTAATCGAGTTTGTTCTACAATTTTTTAAAAAAAAAGGCTGCAATTTCTAAAAATTACAGCCTTTAAAAAGTTTATAAAATTATTAGTCAACTACGATTTTCTTGGTAAGAACTTTACCTGAATCACTTGTAAGTTTCAACAGATAAATCCCTTTGGAAACGTCATTCAAAACAACATTTTTAGTTAAAACAGAAACATCACTAACATTTTCTGAGTAGATGCTTCTGCCTTGCAAATCCATTACATTAATTTCCAGATTACAACGGTTTGAAAAAGTAGCATTAATCATAAAATTTCCCTTTGATGGATTTGGTAGAATTGTAAGTGCGTCTTCTACTTCTATTGAATTGATGGAAGTTGTTACAGTTCCATATATCTGAAATGGTAAGCCTTGTGGGTCAGCTGTAGCGCCACCATCCAGAATTGGATTCCAAATTGAACCATCAGGATTGAACTGAATTGCATCTCCGGTTGCCATATTAGCATTAGTCAAAGGAGGTGCCCAGGGACCAGATGTTAATGTACCGCCTGTTTGCCAGGCAACCCAATAAGTTCCAGCCGGTAGTGACCATGCACTTTGTGGCACAACTATGTTTCGCATTACCGGACGCGCTGTATTTGTAAATGCTGCATCCGCTGTACGATAGATATTTGAGAAATAAGTGCTTTGCATCAAATTAGTTATTGTATCGCCCAAAACAATAGAACCACCAATTGCCGGTGAACCATTAAAAATTGCACAGTTTACATCTGTAATTGTAGATGCGTTTCCAGAATTGGTTTGATAAGCAAGAAATGCAATAGAATCAATTGTCCATGTCTGACCTGCAGGAATTATGAAATCATCAGCAACACGATAACCCAGTCCGGAAGCATGATTCATACCTAATGAATTCAGTCCATCATGTAAGGAGGATACATCTGCTCCACCGACACCTAATACCGGATTATTTACAATTGTACCATTGTCATAGATTTGTGCATTAGAAGTTAAACTTCCTAAGGCAACTGCTGTAATAAGAGTAAATAGTTTTTTCATATTTTTTTTGATTTTGAAATTATCTATCAAAAGTAAAGGTTTAAATATTACAATCACTATATTTTACATTAGATTTCTTAAAATATCAACATTACTTCCAATGAATATGTTTATAACATCAACTAAAATCTATCTCCGTACTATCACCAATATTCAAGCTCTGACTTAGTCCTTTTAGAAATGCATCGCTTCCAATTACAGAACGATGTAAAACTGCAGATTCTAACTGCGAATAGGAGCCAATAATTGAATCTTTAATGATAGAATATTTTACGATGGTATGCTCGCCAATAGAAACATGAGGACCAATAATGGAATCAGCAATATCGCAGTTGTATGCAATACTCACCGGAGGAATTATGATTGTATTTGGAAACTTCTGTGGTTTAGGATTTGTTTCTGCAATTCTGTCTAATAAAATTGCATTGGTTTCAAGGAGACTTTCCTTGTTTCCACAATCAAACCAATTGCCCACATGAAAGACTTTAATTTTCTCACCCTCTTCAATCATTCGCATCATGGCATCAGTCAGATGATATTCATCTCTTGTTTTCAGGTTGTTTTCGATAATGTAATTCAATGCTTCAAACAAATGCCCTGCTTGTTTAATAAAATAGATACCGACAAGTGCAAGATTTGATTTTGGGATTACCGGTTTTTCATGCAACTTGGAAACGAAACCCTCATCATTCAATTCAACAACACCAAAATTTCTTGGATCATCTACTTTTTTAACTCCTAAAAGAGACTGTTCGGCTTGCTTAAAAACATTAATGTCAAAATCAATTATCGTATCGCCCAATACAATGAGCATTTCATCTTCTGCATGAACATGGTTTCGAGCAAACCAAACAGAATGACCGGTACCTTCGCGTGGTTCCTGCAATACAAATGCTGCTTTAAGTGAAGGATATTTGCTTTTTACAAATTCTTCAATTTTTTCACCCATGTAACCAATAATAAATACAAACTCATCATATCCGGATTGCACAAAATAATCAATGATGTGGGCAAGAATGGGATGGCCTGCAACAGGCACTAATGTCTTCGGTTGTGTATGTGTATGTGGACGAAGTTTTGTTCCGATACCGGCCACAGGGATTACAATTTTCATTTCAAATTATTTTAAGCAAAAATATTAAACTACAGAACAGCATAAGTCTGATGGCATGGAATAAAAAAAAATGTAGTTTTGCCACACTTAACTGATATTTAAACGCACGATATGTTGAACAAAATTACCGAATTACTTGGCAAGGATGCCGATAAATTATTAAATCACGTTTGTAAAACTGTTCCAAAGGAAACATTACATCAGCCGGGTAACGACTTTGTTGACCGCATTTTTATCCCTTCGAACAGAAGTAATCAGGTAATCCGTAGCATACAATCACTCTATAATCATGGTCGTTTGAATGGTACAGGATATATGTCCATTCTGCCGGTAGATCAGGGAATAGAGCACTCTGCCGGAGCAAGCTTTGCCCCAAACCCAATGTTTTTTGACCCTGAAAACATTGTAAAATTAGCCATAGAAGGCGGCTGTAATGCAGTTGCTTCAACTTATGGAGTACTTGCATCTGTTTCCAGAAAGTATGCTCATAAGATTCCTTTTATTGTTAAAATTAACCATAATGAGTTTCTGACATACCCAAATAAATTTGATCAGATTATGTTCGGTACTGTTGATGAGGCTTGGAACATGGGCGCTGTGGCTGTTGGTGCAACAATTTATTTTGGCAGCGAAGAATCATCAAGACAAATTGTAGAAGTGGCACAAGCATTTGAACGAGCTCACGAACTGGGTATGGCAACAATTCTCTGGTGTTATCTACGCAACCCGGGATTTAAAAAAGACGGAATAGATTACCATACTGCTGCAGACTTAACTGCTCAGGCAAATCATTTAGGAGTAACTATTCAGGCAGATATTATTAAACAAAAACTACCTACTAATAATGGTGGATACACTGCTATTAACTTCGGAAAAACTCATAAGGATGTTTATGCAAAGCTTTCTTCTGAACATCCTATTGACCTTTGTCGCTATCAGGTATTGAATTGTTATAACGGCCGTATGGGATTAATCAATTCAGGTGGAGAATCTAAAGGTGCTACAGATATGGCCGAAGCAGTAACCACAGCAGTTATCAATAAAAGAGCCGGTGGTCAGGGATTAATTTCAGGACGTAAAGCTTTCCAAAAACCATTTAAAGATGGTGTTGAAATGTTAAATGCAATACAGGATGTATATCTTTCAAAAGATGTTACTTTAGCATAAGTAATATAAACAGTATATCAGTTGATAAACCCAACATTTAAAAACGCAAACTGATTATAAATGACTTGGTTTAAACGAATTAAAGAGGGCATCACCACCTCTACAAGAGAGAAAAAAGAAACTCCCGAAGGTTTGTGGTATAAATGCCCATCATGTAAAGCTATTGTTCCATCATTGGAGCATGAGGAAAATAAATATGTATGTCCAAAGTGCAATTATCACGACAGAATTGGTTCTGAAGAATATTTTGCAGTTCTTTTTGATGACAATCAGTTTACAGAGTTTAATACAGAACTAACCTCTGCCGATCCTTTAGGTTTTGTTGATACAAAAAAATATACTGACCGCTTACGTGATACCATTTCTAAAACGAAGTTGAAAGATGCTATGCGTACTGCTGTAGGTAAAGTTAACGGTAACGATTTAGTTGTTGCTTGCATGGACTTTCAGTTTATTGGAGGAAGTATGGGCTCTGTAATGGGCGAAAAAATTGCAGGAGCAATTGACTATAGTATTCAGCATAAGATGCCATTGATGATTATAAACAAATCAGGTGGTGCCCGTATGATGGAAGCAGCATTTTCTTTGATGCAGATGGCAAAAACATCAGCAAAGCTTACCAGACTTGCCGATGCAGGCTTGCCTTATATTAGTTTACTTACCGATCCTACCACAGGAGGTGTGACAGCATCTTTTGCCATGCTTGGTGATTTAAACATTGGAGAGCCCGGAGCATTAATTGGATTTGCCGGTCCACGAGTTGTAAAAGAAACAATAGGTAAAGATTTGCCCAAAGGATTTCAGACTTCAGAATTTGTTCTTGAACATGGTTTTTTAGATAAAATTGTTGACCGCAGACAATTAAAAGATATCATTGGTCAGATACTAAGCATGTTTAAAAACTAATTGCTTTCAGTTTACTTTTTCTGAATAAATAATTCAACTAATCCTTTACATGTTTTAGTTTGTTACAAGTAAACAATGTTTATGCTGTAAACGTTATTGATAATTATTAAAAATCAAATGTATCGCAGAGAATTTTTATCATCAATTGCAGGTATAGGAGCTATTGGAACTTTAAGTTCTTTTAAAAACATTACTGATGATCTGAGTAATTCCGATAAGATGCCTGTATTGTTTATCGGACATGGCTCTCCAATGAATGGCATTGAAAACAATGAGTTCAGCAATAAATGGAAAAAATTAGGTCAATCATTACCTAAACCAAAAGCAATTGTTGTTGTTTCTGCACATTGGCTGACAAAAGGAACTTGGATTACTGCAATGAACCACCCTAAAACTATTCATGATTTTGGTGGATTTCCGCAAGCACTTTATAATGTACAATACAAAGCACCGGGCAGTCCTGAATTGGCACAAGAAACAAAAAATATTATCAAGTCAGTAAATGCTGATTTAGATCATGACTGGGGGCTCGACCATGGAGCATGGACTGTTACAAGACGAATGTATCCTGATGCGAATATTCCTGTGCTTCAAATCAGTATTGACATTAATAAACCGGCATCATTTCATTATCAATTGGGAAAAGAACTTGCTTCACTTCGCACAAAAGGAGTATTGATAATTGGAAGTGGTAATATGGTTCACAACCTCGGAAAAATTGCATGGGATAAAATTGATGAAGTTGGCTTTGGTTATGATTGGGCTGTTGAAATGCATCAACTTTTTAAATCTAAAATTTCAGACAACGATCATCAGGCACTGATTAACTATGCATCTCTTAGCAAGTCAGCTTTAATGGCTGTGCCAACACCGGATCATTATTTTCCGTTAATGTATGTACTTGGGCTGCAACAAAAAAATGAAAATGCAGAATTTTTTAACGATAAGTTGGTAGCAGGTTCAATCAATATGACTTCTGTAAAATTCGGGTAAACGCAGATTCCAACAGTTAATATTCTGACCGTTTTTTCTTTTTATCGGGAACTATAAAATAAGTACATAATGGTAGTCCATCAACAAACACGTCCAATGTTCTTTTTTTATTCGATTCAAATACATAATCGAAATAAACAAGACTATCAACCTGTGTAAAAGTATTTTGAATCTTTTCAGATTTTTTACCATCACGAATTTCAATCTTACCAATAGCAAGGCTATCCATAGATTTAAAATAAAAACGTTTCTTCAAACCTTTGTAAACAGGTAATACACCATCAGCAGGTCTTAATGCATAAATGCCGTTATCAAAAAAGAAATCATAAACTTCAGGATAGTTCAAAAAAGTATTCTTGTCAACAATAGTATCTAAATATTGACGATTTCCATTTAATGGAAGATGCGTTAAAATTATCTGACGCGGATGTAATGCAAAATATCTCTCAGTAAAGCGTTTTGTAAAAATCTTATCACCTTTTTCAAAATAGCCACTTGCCATCATCACATCCATCAAGTACCATTTATCATATAGTTTAACAGTACTCCAGATATGATTTGGTTTTTTAATCTTTGTTCCCGGTAATTGATTTCTTCTTAAATAGCCATTCACCGAAAGGCATGTGATATTCATTTTAGCACAGATAGCATTCAGAATATTTGCATAGCCTTCGGCTAGTGCAGTTTTGTTCTTAAAAACATCGTTAGCGTTGAGATTCGCTTTCTGCGGATGGCGTTGGTTCTTTAAATCATAAGCTATGTTTTCTGTAATCCATCTGAATGCAGCCCTGAAACGAAAATGAGGGCGGTCAAATTCTCTGCTGATTACTTCAGCTAATGTATCAATGTTAACGCATTGTTCGGGTTTTAACTTTAACACAAACTCATCAACAGAACCATAATCAAGTACAGGAATTTTAATCCTCTTTTGTGAAAAAAGCGATGTGGAGAGAAACAAAAAAACTATTGCCGTAAAAAAACTTTTATGGAGCATATATGGTTTTGGTCAAAAAATTTTGTCCAAATTACCACAATATTCTTTTAAAGTCAACAGGCTTTAAGATGAACCGGAATTTTTTCTTCTTAAAAGCGTAATTCCAACGATTGAAACAATAATACATGCAACAGCTATAAGCTCTGCCTGTGTAATTGCTTTTCCAAATATGTGGTACTTTGTATTGACTCTGATCTGTTCAATTGCCAAACGTTCTACACCTGTGAATAGCAGGTAAACAAAGAAAAGTATTCCGGGAGTAACTATTCTAGTTCGTAGCTTCCACAAAACAAAGAATAATAAAATACAGGCAATTGCTTCATATAATGGTGTAGGAAAAACAGGAGGTATCAATTCATAGCAATGTTTGCCAACACATCCAGCAATAGGAACACCCTCTCCAATTACATTGTGTGGATAGTTATAACTCCACATCCAATCAGGAAATGGAAACCAAGAAGGTTTTGCAAGTGTATTTACAATTCCCCAGTCACCATCGCCTGAAAAGTGACAACCTAATCTGCCTGTGCCATAAGTCAGCATTAATGCAGGTGCAGCAACATCACACATCACCAATGGCGGCACATTTAATTTTTTATTGCTATACCATATCACAGCTAAAGCACCACAAATCAATCCGCCAAAAAAAGTTAAACCGCTGAACGATATCAATGCATCAACAGGATCTTTAAGAAAGTCATCAATGTTTTCAAGATTATGAAATATTTTGGCACCTATTAATCCTGCAACGGCAGCAGCAATGGTAATATTCATTACAAACTGATGAGGATACCCAACTTCTGTAACAGTCTGCGGCACTGCCAATTTTTGCTTTTCTTTTTCTTTGTATTTGCTCCAAACAGAATAGGCACCGAGTAATATCCCGCCAATGACATTACCTCTTGTTGATAATAAAAAGCCTTGTGGATCATTAACAAGGTCACTGTAATTCAAAATGGCATCAAGCAATTTAAAGCCAACTAAAAATCCTACAACACCTGACCAAAACAACTCTGCTGTTGATGCAGGTTTTCCTTTAATGGTAGTAACGGTGAAAGACTTTAATAAACCATTTTGCTCTTTGCGTTTAAACTCTAAGATTAAAATATATGCAGCCAAAAAAAATGACAATGCCAATATGAGCCCGAATGTTTGAATTGGCAATGGAATATTTATGCCCAATAAATCATGGAGTGCATCGGATAGAGTAGGGTACATGGGCAGAAATTATTAAGCCGTGATTGATTCTAAAATTGTACAGTTAACTTCATGGCTGTCATTGTCGGTTGCACCGATTTTACATTCAATTACTTTATTTACCATTTCGTTATTGAAAGGTGTTGAAACTCTCACATAGTTTTCGGAATAGCCTGACATTATTCCATTCTTGTTTTCGTGTTCAAAAAGTACTTTGGCTGTTTTACCTTCTTGTGACCGATAAAATATTCCGAGTTTTTTCTCCGAAAGTATGCGCAGCATATTGGTTCTTCTTTTCCTTTCTGCAACCGGAACAACAGGCTTCATTTCAATAGCAGGAGTGTTTGCTCTTTCAGAATAAGTAAAAACATGCAGGTAAGAAATATCAGCTTCGTTCAAATATTTATAAGTCTGAAGAAAATCTTCCTCCGTTTCACCGGGAAATCCTGTAATCACATCAACACCAATACAGGCATCGGGCATCAACTTTTTAATTTTATTTATCCGTGATGTGTAATGCGAAGTCAGGTAACGTCTGCGCATCAGTTTCAGAATTTTATCAGAACCGCTTTGTAATGGAATATGAAAATGTGGCATAAATTTCTTAGAGCAGCTAACCAATTCAATGATTTCTTCTGTTAGCAGGTTTGGTTCAATAGACGAAATTCTGAATCGGATATCAGCATCCAAAGCATCTAATGCAGAAACTAATTGAAAAAATTCTGTTGCATGCTTTTTCTCACCAGGCAGTTTACCAAAGTCACCTAAATTAACTCCTGTCAGAACAATCTCTTTTGCACCTCTATCAACAATTTGTTTTACATTTTCTATGACATTTTCAATTGTATTACTTCTGCTTGCGCCACGCGCCAATGGTATGGTGCAAAATGTGCAACCATAATCACAGCCATCCTGAACTTTCAGAAAAACACGAGTTCTGTCACCTTCGGAGTAGCTGCTTGTAAACTGATGATGATCGGCAATGTCGCAAGAAAAAACCTGTGCTTCGGTTTGCTTTTTAAGCTTTTGCAAATAATGCGGAATGTTGAACTTTTCACTTGCACCTAATACAAGGCTAACACCCGGAATTGTAGCAATTGCATCTGGTTTTAGCTGTGCATAACAGCCAATAATGATGACACATCCTTCGGGATTTGCTGCTAAAGCTCTGTTGACGTGTTGGCGGCATTCTCTATCAGCATTTTCAGTAACAGAACAGGTATTTATGACATAAACATCAGCAGTATCAGAAAACGAAACTTTTTTGTAGCCTGCAGCTTGCAATTGACGGCCAATTGTTGAAGTCTCAGCAAAGTTCAATTTACAACCTAAGGTGTGAAAAGCTACAGTAGATTCCCTTGTCATTAGCGTGCAAAAATAGCAATTACCGCTGAACTTTACATTCCAAAAAACTCCTTTCATTTTGAACTAATCAATAAGAGTGTGAATTTTGCAGTCTATTCAAAAATAATGTCAACAAGCGGAACAGCATTTAATTGGAAGGTGCTAAACAGGATTATGTTCTATGTAAAGCCTTTCCGGTTTCTTTTTGTAGCCACAGTGGTTATCACTGTGTTGCTTGCTGTATTGGCACCATTACGACCCTGGCTTACACAGCAGGCACTTGATATTGACATTGCAAAACACGACATCAAAGGTCTTACACGCACTGTTGCTTTCATGTTTGGTGTTCTGCTACTACAATCATTGCTTCAGTTTGTCTATACTACCTTAACAAACCGACTTGGACAGGAAGTAATACTTTCATTACGTAATAATTTGTTTAAGAAGGTCAGCGGTTTTGGGCTAGCTTATTTTGATAAAACTCCTCTTGGAATTACAATTACACGATTGGTAAGCGATATGGAAACCATTGCAGATATATTTTCTGATGGGTTGATTCTTATAATAAGTGATATGCTTCAGGTAGTGGTAATTATTGCTGTAATGTTTTACATCCATCCACAACTTGCTGCAATTTCTTTATCTACTATTCCTGTTCTGTTGATTGCTACCAGAGTTTTTCAGAAAAATATCAGAAAAACTTTTAATGATGTGCGCATACAGGTAGCTAAACTAAACGAATTTGTTCAGGAGCATTTAGTTGCAATGAGAATTGTACAACTTTTTAATCGTGAAGAAGAGGAGTTAAATAAGTTTCATGAAATTAATGCCAAGCATCGCGATGCCAATATCCGTTCTATATGGTATTACAGTTTGTTTTTCCCAGTTGTAGAAATTCTCTCTGCTGTTTCAATAGGGCTTATAGTTTGGTATGGTGGTTTAAATGTACTTCAAAGTTCTATCAGTTTAGGCTTACTTGTTGCTTTTATTCAATATATCAACCAATTGTTCAGGCCAATTCGTGAACTTGCTGATAAGTTTAACACCTTACAAATGGGCATGGTAAGTTCAGAAAGAGTTTTCAAGTTGCTCGATGAACCATTTACAGAAGTTAATTCAGGCACAAAAAGTGCCGATAATATAATAGGCAAAATTGAATTCAGAGATGTGTGGTTTGCCTATAAAAATGAGGAGTGGATTTTGCGTGGCTTATCCTTTATCATTCCTTCAGGACAATCTGTAGCGATTGTTGGATCAACAGGCGCAGGGAAAACTACTATTGTAAGTTTGATTAACCGCTTATATGAAATTCAAAAAGGACAGATTTTAATTGACGGTGTTGATATCAGAGATTATGATTTATACAGCCTGAGAAATGCTATAGGCGTTGTCCTTCAGGATGTCTTTCTTTTTTCTGACAGTATAAAGAACAATATTACACTCTATAGAGAACAAGATGATATTGTTATTGAAGCCTTGTTGAAACAAACAGGAGCCTGGCATTTTGTAGAAAAGTTACCCGGTCAGCTACATTACAATCCCGGAGAAAGGGGAGGGTTAATCAGCACCGGACAGAGGCAGCTATTGTCATTTGCCAGAGTGTTGGCACATCAACCTAAACTAATTATTTTGGATGAGGCAACAAGCAGTGTTGACAGTAAGCTGGAGCAGCTTTTGGTTAATGCAACAGAAATGCTGACAAAAAACCGGACTTCAATTATTATTGCCCATCGTTTATCAACTATAGAAAAAGCTGATCGCATTATTGTTTTACATAAGGGAGCAATTGCCGAAGACGGAAATCATCAAAATCTATTAGAAAGGAAAGGTATTTATGCTCACCTTCATGATGTTCAATTTAAACAGCCATCAGCATAACTTATAAGAGTTGATTTTTGTTTCTTTGCAGAATACTATTTCATAAAATGAAAACATTTTCCGGACTTATCACGGTATTAATTTTTTATTCTGTTCAAGCTTTTTCTCAAGGTTCTGCGTTGATGAAAGAAGATGCCGTACAGGTTAATAAATTTAATGATGGTGTTTATTTTACATTAACAGACCTGCAACATAACACACCAACTGTTACTAAAGATCATCTCATAAAATCATATTACGACCAATCTGATTTCAGTATCGGCCAGTGGGCAACCACACAAAACTTATTTTATACTGCAAAAGATGAACATAAATTGAAAGTCAACCGAGATAGCTTATGGGGTTATGTAGAGAATGGAACGCCATACATTTATCTTAACGACAGGTTTCATCGGTTTTCAACGGCAGGAGCCATTTCAGTATTTACTGAAAGTTATCCTAATATCAAAGCCGGTCTGGCACCTGTAGTAACAGAAGCAAGATCTTCATCAGTTATCAATCTGTTTATACTTTCCACAGGAAAAATAGTGGAATTTACACCTGAAAATGTTGCTGATGCAATTGAAGGCAATGAACAACTTTATAAGGAGTTTAATGCATTAAAATCGTGGAAACAGAAACGCAAAAAAATGTATAGGTTTGTAGAGCGGTATAATGAAACAGAAGCCTTTTAAACCTTAATTAAAATTTATTTTATGAAAAAATTGAAGTATTTTATTTTTGTATTACTCATTTTAATTTCCTTTTACAACTTAACAAGTTGTTCACAGAAAAAGGAGGCGATATCTGATTTACCCGGTTTTGTACAAATTAAAAACAATCAATTTGTTCTTAATGGAAATCCATATTTCCCATTGGCAGTCAATTATAGAGTAGCACTTCAAACTAATGGAAAACAACTTTGGCCATCAGCATATAAAGGATATGATGATGGTAATCGCTACCGGTTCACAAACAGAGATTCAAGTCTGGAAGAATTGAATAATGACTTTCAGCTTATAGCTGATATGGGATTTAATTCGATCAGAATTGTTGGAATAGGTGAACAATATTCTGTTGCAAAGAACTCAGACGAATTATACATTAGAGCTGACATAGGTAATGAAAAGGACACGATGCTACTTTTTAATTCACAGGAAACTTACAACCAATATTTCAATGCATTAAACGACATGCTTCAGGCAGCAAATAAAGCAGGCCTAAGAGTAGTTTTGTTATCAAGACTTTTTCATGAAGTACCAGCAACAGAAAAACATTGGGGAAGAATAATGAAACATTTTCAGAATGATACTACAATTCTGGCGTATGATTTTTTTAATGAGCCTTTGTATTTCGATTCATTGGAGAGAAATAAAACGGAGCCATACTATATTACTAAAGCCTGGTATGAACTGGCTAAGGAAAATGCACCTCATCAGTTAACTACAATTGGATTGACCGGCATTCGTGAAGTATTTGAATGGGATCCTAATACATTAAATGTAGATTTCATTTCATATCATCCTTATGAATATGAACCTGAACAAGTTCGTAATGAAATTTACTGGTATGGAAATTATGTTAAGAAACCTTGGATTCTTGGAGAAACTTCATTGCCGGCCGATAATGATTCTGTTCCATATAGTATTCAGAAAAATTTTGCGGAAGCTACTTTTAATCAAACTTGCAATTGTGGTGGCATAGGCTATACATGGTGGCAATATAAAGATGTTGATTGGTTTGATTTTCATTCCAATTTTATGGGTGTTGTCAACAGAAAAGGAGCTACATTGACTTCATCAGGCAAGTTTGTTATAGGTACACCCAAATCTATGATAGACTTTATAAAACATGCAAAACCTTTAAAAGACTCAACTAAATGTTTAAAATTGGAAAACTACTATAATTACTCCAATGCAAATGTTTGTCGCTTAATTGGGAAATTAGTTGGACCATCTGGAGAGCCTATAGCGGGTGGTGTTATAATGGCATGGAATCAATATTGGTCAAGTTCTTTCCATACAGTAACAAAAGAAGATGGGACTTTTGAATTGAAGGGAAGTTTTCCCTTTTATCATTGGATGGCATCTGCTACCATGATGACCATGATACGAGGTGATGTTTTACCGGATACAGCAAAAATCAATGTTCATGAGATTCCAACATTGGATATGGGTATTTTGAAAGTCGCAAAATTGAAATTGGATTAATTACGGTTTTCAATTTTATACATTTTTGCTGCAGCTCTTTCTAATAACAAAGTTGTTTTGTAGTTTGCTTCTATATACTCTTTTTCATATTCCTGCGATGCAATTGCTACATCACCAGGAGACAAATCTTTATAATATTTGTAATAACAAGTAATGTTCTGCTTTGATAGTTTTGTTATATAGAAATTAATTTGAGGTCCATATCCATTATCCCAGCAAATTACACAAGTCTTGACCTCCGAGGGTAGATTTTTAAGAATAAATGGAATGCTTTCATTATTGTAATCATACATTTTTGGGAAATAGACTTTATCAATAATAGCACGATAAGGGAATAAAAAAATAAAAAACAGAATTATATATGGTGCAATATTAAATTTTAACCGTTCCGCAAATTGCGGGATGTGTTTAACTAATAAAAATAATTCGTAAATACTAATACTACATAAAATTGCCATAAAAGGAAACATGGGCAAATCGTACCATTCTAATTTTGTTTGAGCACATGAGATTACCAAAAAATAAAATAGGGTTAATATCATGCAAAATATTGATAACTTCTTAACTGTCGTATTTTTGTTTAATAATCCTATAAAAACACCAATAAACATTGGTAAGTACCAATAGTTGAATTGTTTATTAAGAATATTATCATAATAAAATGTAAATCCATGATCATGGCTTTCAATTGTTTTTAAATATCTTCCGCCAAGCTCATTTTCAATTACAGCTTTCAAATATCCCGGATTTTGTGTCTCCCTAATAAAATAGTAACCAGCAACAACCGCTATACAAAATATGCTGTAAAACACAGTTGATTTAAATTGAAATTTAATTCCGGAATCTTTATGATTGAGGAATCCTATTAGGAGTAATCCTGGCAAAAATATTAATGGTTGAATTCCTTTTGTTAATATGGCAAGTGTTAAATACAAAAAAAACAACTTAAAATGAATTATTTTTCCTATGGATAAATAATTGTAAAAACTAAAACTAAAAAGTGTGATGAAAAGAATTAATAAGGCATCATAATCTCCTGTTCGTGTTCCATGATATCCCACATACCCTTGAGATGTAACCAATACAAGGGCAGCAATAAACCCAAACCAGTAATTTTTAGTGTGGCGTTTTAAAAAGAAAAATAATGCAAAACAAGTAATTAAGCCCGCTATTGCAGATGGAAGCCTTATTGCCAACTCATTTATTCCTATGAGTTTTATTAATCCGGCCTGCATCCAAATTAAAAGAGGCGGTTTTGTATTCCATAAGTCAGGTTTTCCTTCATAATGAGTAACTATAATATCATTGGTAATACTCATTTCAATAGCATTAGATGCCAATCTAGCTTCATCCCAAATATAAATCGGCATTCTTTGCAGATGCAGAAATAATGGAAAGTAGAGCAAGATGCCCAAGAATAAAATTAATAAGACATCAAGATGACGTTTTATCATTTAATTTTTAAAATTACTTTAAAATTTTAATTTCAAATGTTGATTGCTCAATGTTAATTTCATCAGTTAATCGTACCTCTTTAGTTTCTTTATCAACAGTTGCATATTTATTGTAAATTTTAATAACGCTCCTTTGTTGCTGATAGGGTTCAATATTTACCAAGTCAGAATTTAAAAATGAATTTTTGTAACCTAACAATCGTTTGTTATATGGGTCAACTTTTAAGTAAACCTGATCTAAGGAAGAAATCAATGTCTTACCCGAATTAAATTTCAAGGCAAGAAAAGTTTCCCATGACTGAGGTATTTTTCTATTCGCCATTATTAAATCATTATAGTTTTTATCCAAGCACCAATACAACGAGTCGTTTGTCATAATTTGCATGGTATCTAAATAAAAACCACCAACTTCAAAATCATTCATTATCTGAATATCTGAATCTGAAATTTTATTGTCATTACACCATGTCTTTAAGCTACTACTGTCAGGATATTCAAAAAATTGCAGAAAGTTGTATGGATTAAATCCTGAATATCCATTAACACATTTAATATGCAAATCCTGACATGCTAACATTATACTTAATGTTTGTGAAACAGCAGTAAAATTCTTGTTCTCAGCTTTTGTTAATGCCAAATCAACAGGGAAAAATGCAATTGCTTTATATTTTGAATTATATTGTTCAGAAATTATACTTTTAAAATATTGAACATTTGCCTGTGCTTCTGATTTCGAAATACTTTTATGAGGTTCTGGTATAAAGTAATTATCAAAAAGAACTAGGATTGGTAACAAGCAAGCAAATAAAACTTTAAGCCTAATATGCTTTATTAGAAAGTGTAAAGAAAATGCAGTAAGTAAAACGAAAAGTAATATTTGTATATTCATTATTCTATCAACCGATCTCATTGATGAAAATCCGGGAATCAAATAAATAATTTTATATAAACTGTAATTTTTTATATTCAGACAGAAGATAAGAGATAAAACAAAAGTTATTATAATTAACAAAAGTATTTTAGAATTTTCGCTATTCTTTTTGAGAGCTATAAAAACAAACGGACTTGCAACAACACCAAGCCATGGTATTATACCGGGAAATAATAAGTGATTCCACCAATTAATAAACTTAAAGGCTGTAAATGGATATAAAAAATTCCATGTCACTGATGCTGGAGATGTAAAAAAATATGATCTTAATCTTGGCAAAGAGTTGAGTGAATACTCATAGGATCTTGTCCCCACTTGATCTGCACTGTGAATATATGGTAGAAATAGGGGCAATAAAACAATGATTGTTCCAATAATTGATAAAGTATAGTTCAATAAAGCCTTTTTATTTAATTCGAATGGTAGTTTTAAATTAACAATAAATGCTGCAATAAAAAGAAACATAATAAAGTAAGCTAAGAAAAAACCTAAATAGATTCCACAATAAAACTGATATGCTAAACCCAATAATAAAAAAGTAAAATATCTACTTTTCAAGGTTTGAATAAACCTGATTGACCAATAGATAACTAAGGGTGCAATAAATCTAGGAAAAACCTGAATATGAAAAATTTGCCCATGGTTGTACAATCCAAATCCATAAATAAATGCACAGCTTGCTGCAATGAGATTATTAATGCCGAATTTTTTTAGAACGTAAAAACATGACCAATAGTTCAAAAGGAAAAGCACAATGATCCAAAGTTGAAAAGATGTTTCACGATCAACATTAAAAACTCGGAAGATGGCATATATAGGCATTGTACCAATTAAATTATCCGATAGTGCAATTACATTCTTATAAGGATACATTGAAGAGGCATCCCAAAACCCATGAATCTGATCAGTTAAATATTGATATCCATGCTCAAGAATATAATAGTTAAAACGGGCATCACCTAAATCACCGGGAATGCGCCCCATATCCCATCCAAAATAGGGCATCACTCCAAAATAAATCCCTGCTAACATCATAAAAACAGGGATTAATTTATTTAATGAAATTTTCAGGCTCTCGGTCTTCATCTGTTTATTAGCTAAAATTAAAATAAAAAATTAATGGCTTAATCCATATCTAACAATACACCACAATGCTCTGAAGCCATCTTTCCATCCAATCTTTTTTCCTTCGGCATAGGTCCGTCCATAGTACGAAATTCCAACTTCATAAATACGTACATTAGGTATTCTTGCAATTTTAGCAGTTACTTCCGGTTCAAAACCAAATCTTTTTTCTTTGAGCTTTAGTGATTGTACCATTTTTGTATTAAACATTTTATAGCAAGTTTCCATGTCTGTTAGGTTCAAATTGGTGAACATATTGCTACAAAATGTCAAGAATTTATTTCCGATGGAATGCCAGAAGAATAAAATTCTATGTGGCTTACCACCTAAAAAACGTGATCCATAAACTACATCTGCAAAACCTGTAAGAATTGGTTTTAACAAAATATTGTACTCTTCCGGATCATATTCAAGATCGGCATCCTGAATGATTAAATATTCTCCTGTTGCCAATTCAATGCCCTTATGCAGTGCTGCGCCTTTACCCATATTAACAGGCTGATTAAAAAGTCTCATGTCAGCCTCTGGGTGATCTGTAATATATTTCTCAATTACCTCTTTGGTAGTATCTTTTGAACAGTCGTTTACAAGAATAATTTCTTTGCTGATGTTATTAGTCAGTTTAACTGCTAAAACTTTGTCAAGAATTAAATGAATGGTTCGCGCTTCGTTATATGCAGGAATAATGATGGAAAGTTTCTGTATCATTTTGCTTTAATGTCAATTACCAGGGATTTTTGAAATCATCGGTATTAAACTTTTTATTTCGGTTGCTAAAATAGGTTAATTCATCTGATTTTTTTTGCCGATAGAATTGATTGCCCTTTCCAAACATTTTGCGTATCAATGCTGTTGGCCAAAATATACCGAAGTAAATAATAAAAAGTGCAATTTTTGATATTAATCTTCCAATAGAAGTAGTTACTAAAGACCAAACCTTATAAATAATTTTTGCAAGCGGAAAAACAAATAATAAAATAATCAGTAATAAAGCCGCAACTACTACAAGCCAATCCAAGCTGTTAAAATTTTCTGCTTTATACTTCTGATAAAGAAAAACCATTAATAAAATGAGGCATATTGAAGAAAAAGTTTGCCAAATTTGCTTATTCAACATAATTAAAACAGGGTGTAAATAAACGGTGCAAATGCAGGATTGCTTCCGGCAATTATCAATACACTCATTAATAGAATGACAATAATTAATGGTGCCAGCCAGTATTTTTTTCGCTGAATTATAAATCTGAAAAGATCTGATAGTAATTCCATTGACTTGAGTGTTACAAATATACAATATTTAAATTTCTTTTGTTATATACAGTGTAAGGCACTATTGTGGCAAATGAAATGCTATTTTTGCAGACTGAAAAAAATATCCGGAATGTTGCTTAAACAGGAAATTGAGAAACGAAGAACTTTTGCAATAATATCGCACCCCGATGCAGGTAAAACAACTTTAACAGAGAAGTTGCTGTTGTTTGGTGGTGCTATACAGGTTGCAGGTGCAGTTAAATCGAACAAAATAAAGAAGACTGCTGCCAGCGATTTTATGGAAATTGAAAAACAAAGAGGTATTTCTGTTGCAACATCAGTGATGACTTTCTTTTATAAAAACTGCCAGATAAATTTATTAGACACTCCGGGCCACAAGGACTTTGCTGAGGATACATACAGAACATTAACCGCTGTGGATAGTGTAATTCTTGTAATTGACTCTGTGAAAGGGGTAGAGCCACAAACAGAAAAGTTGATGGAGGTATGCCGCATGCGAAATACTCCAGTAATTATTTTCATCAATAAGATGGATCGTGAAGGTCAGAATCCATTTGATTTATTAGATGAGTTGGAAGAAAAACTTTTTATCCATACACGTCCACTAAGTTGGCCCATCAGTAGCGGATCTACTTTTCAGGGCGTTTATAACTTACACAATAAAAGTCTGATGCTTTTTAGAGCAAACCAAAAGGCTTCTGACAGTGATGTTCTTCCGATTAAAGATATGCAAGACCCACTACTTGACAAACAGCTTGGGCGCTATGTTGATCAGCTTCGTGAAGATGTTGAGTTGATAGAAGGTGTTTATGAGCCATTCAACAAACAACTCTATAGTGAAGGCTTACTTGCACCGGTATTTTTTGGTAGTGGTATTAATAATTTTGGTGTTAAAGAACTGTTAGATACTTTTATTGAAATTGCGCCTGAGCCTAAATCCCGACAGACAGACCAACGTACAGTGACACCAGAAGAAAGTAAGTTCTCCGGGTTTGTGTTTAAGATACATGCCAATATTGACCCTCGTCATCGTGACAGAATAGCTTTTTTAAGAGTATGTTCCGGCATGTTTGAACGTGGTAAGTTTTATCATCATGTCAGGTTGAATAAAGATTTACGATTCAACAATCCGGCAACTTTTATGGCTCAAGAAAAAAGTATTGTGGAGCAAGCTTTTCCGGGTGATGTTATAGGACTTTATGATACAGGAAACTTTAAAATTGGTGATACACTTACAGAGGGGGAGGAACTGATGTTTAAAGGTATTCCGAGTTTTTCACCAGAAATTTTTAAAGAACTTATCAATACCGACCCCATGAAAACCAAGCAACTTGAAAAAGGAATTGAACAGCTAACGGATGAGGGAGTGGCGCAGTTGTTTATTCAGAATGGTGGTAACAGAAAAATTATTGGTACAGTTGGCGAACTTCAGTTTGAAGTTATTCAATACAGACTTCAGAACGAATATGGAGCATCTTGTAAATTTATAACACAGAATATATCAAAGGCCTGTTGGCTCACTTCAAAAGACAAGAATAAGCTAGATGAATTCATGCGCTTTAAAATGAACAACATTGCATTCGATAAAGATCAAAATCCTGTTTATCTTGCCGACTCACAATGGATGTTAGACCAGATGATAAAGAATTATCCTGAAGTACAATTTCATTTTACCAGCGAATTTAAAATGGAAGTTGCTGTTTAATTCTGCCTAAGTAGTCCTATCAGACACATAAGTGCTTTTTTATTCTGAGAATTAAAATCATGTAAAGTTGCAATTGGATATGCAATTGAGAGTTTTATAAAATTCATTTTCCGGCATCTCGGTTTTACATCCTTGATTTCAGCCAATGGAATGTAGTTGTCTTTATGTAAATCATAGCGCCAAGGTTTTTCATTGATACACAACAATACATTTTCTGATTTAGAGGATTGCATTTTATCATAGTCAAGCATATTCAAAAATTTGCCACTTAAATGAAGTGTCACACTGTAATGATTAGCCCACCAGAACAAAAAGCGAATTGCGAAAGTCTCCTCCTTATTAAACCATCCCGGAGCATCACAATTTATCCAAGGTAACCCTTCAAGATTTTCTCCCCTGTAGATTTTGCTGCGATTTATAATTGTAGATTCTATTTTAAAATCACTTTCCAGTTTTTCTTTAGCCATAGTGCCTAACTCTGCAAAGTTACTGTATACCTTATCTGTGATGGCTCTTTTAATATTAAAAAAGTCAGCAGAGATGGCATGCTGTATTTCTTCTGATGAAAACATAAGTCCGTGAAGATAGCAATTACTTTTTCGTTTTATTTGTGTTGTAAATTAATTGTTGAATGAAACTTACTATAATCAGTGCCAGTGTACGAGAAGGGCGCAAAAGCCATCGTGCAGCATTATTTTTTAAAAATTTTCTGATCAAAAAATATCAGGCAGATGTTAGCATTGCCGATCTGAATGAACTTAACTTCCCTATATTTGAAGAGCGACTTAGATTTCAGAAAAACAAGTCTCCTGAAGTTGTTCAATTTGCAGAAAACATTAAACAGTCTGATGGTGTTTTAATAATTACGCCTGAGTATAATGGAGGCTATCCGGCATCATTAAAAAATGTAATAGACCTGATGTATGATGAATGGCGCAGAAAGCCTATAGCCATTGCAACTGTTTCTGATGGAATGTTTGGAGGAATGCAAGTAATTACTTCCTTGCAGTTTATTTTATGGAAAATAAGAGCATGGACTGTACCTGCTATGTTTCCAATGCCGCAGATAGATAAAAATTTTGATGTTGACGGAACACCGGTTGATGTTGCAGGCACAGAAAAAAGAGCTACAGTATTTTGTGATGAATGGATGTGGTGTATTGAAGCAAACAGAAGAATGCAGTTGAATCATTAAATGAATTTAAACCAAAGTAATTTTAATTTGTTTATTCCTGATAATATTCAAAAAATGTATTACATGACAAGTTTAATCGCAATAATTTTGCTTACAGGTTGTCAGAATCAGGCACAGTCACTACGGGAAATTTCTAATTCTACAAATATGCAAAGCAACATAGCCACAGACACAGCAACTTTCGGAACAGGATGCTTTTGGTGTACAGAAGCCGTTTTTGAATCTCTTGAAGGAGTAATCTCGGCAACTTCAGGTTATTCCGGTGGCAATGTTGCAGACCCAACCTATGAGCAGGTGTGCAGTGGCAACACAGGTCATGCAGAATGTATTCAGGTAGTTTATGACTCTAAAAAAATTTCTTATGATGACCTTTTGCAAGTATTTTGGGAAAGCCATGACCCTACAACATTAAACAAACAAGGCGCTGATGTGGGTACACAATACCGTTCTGTAATATTTTATCATAACCCACAGCAAAAGCAGTTAGCAGAATCGTACAAGCAAAAACTGAACAACGAAAATACTTTTGGCAAGCCTGTTGTGACTGAGATAACAGCAGCAACTACATTTTATCCTGCTGAAAATTATCATCAGGAATATTTTAAACTGAATGGTCACGCACCATACTGTCAGTTTGTTATTCAACCTAAGGTTGAAAAAATCAGAAAGATTTTTAGTTCAAAAATTAAAAAATAACTGAAGCTATTTCTTTTTCAATAATGCTTTGCGTAGTTGTGCGCTTGTTTTACAGTCGCCATCATGACTCCAACCCGGAGGACCGAGTAAGTACATAATTTTATTTTTAACAGATGTTTTCTTTTTCAAATCATGTGCAATAGCCTGCCATTCGTGAAATACAATTTTTCCCGGATTGTTAGAATGTAAATTATTTGTCAGACCATACTTAATGGGTTCATTTTCCAATTCCCTCTGAAAAGTACCAAACAATTTATCCCAGATTATCAAAACCATTCCCATGTTTCTGTCAAGATAACAAACATTGCTTGCATGGTGAACTCTGTGATGTGATGGAGTTACAAGAAAATATTCAAGCCATCCTAATTTGCCAACGGTTTGCGTGTGAACCAATATTCCAAAAATCTGTGTCGCGCTATAAATAAACATAATGTCAATAGCCTTAAAGCCAACGATGCTAAGTGGAATAAAATAAATGAACCGATAAAGTGGTTGCAAAACAGAAGAACGGAATCCAACAGTAAGGTTGAACTCTTCGCTGCTGTGATGAGTGACATGTACAGCCCAGAATAGGCGACAAAAATGGTCTATCCGATGCAGCCAATAATACATAAAATCTTCTGCAAGAAATAAAGCTAACCAGTAAATCCATGCAGTAGGGTAGGAGTTAATAATTCTGAAATCGAAAAAATAATTCAGAATTAACAGACTTGCAGTACGCATTATAATATCGAGTCCCATATTCAGCAACATGAGATAGAGATTGACAAGAGTTCCTTTTTTTGAATAGAGTTGTAAATGATGAAATGCAGAAAAAAATATTTCAGCACCAATAACTATAATGTAAATAGGTGTTGAAATCAGAATCAGCAACGACTCTCTGAAATGTTCCATATAAAATACTGAAGTAAAATTTTATTCAGCAGCAGGCTTCTTTTTACGCGGTGCTGCCGGCTTTTTCGCAGCAGATTTCCTATTGGGCTTAATTTCTTCTGTTAAAGTAGATTCAAAGTCAGAAAATGCATTCATATAAAAAATATAAGCATCGTAAGGTGAGTTATAAGGGCTGAAATATTTATGTACATCGCCATCACTCCAGAACTTAGTACTCATATAATAAAAATGATCGCTGGTTTGTAGCTTACCCCAAACGTCAATTAAATCTTTGTTTCCTGACCCAAGCACCCTGTCACTTATTGAATAAATTTTATTGAGCGCTTCCTGTTGCATATTATTTCCCAGCCATGCTGAAAGATCGCGTTCAGTATCTGCCCAACTGATAAACTCATGTGCATCATATACACCGCGAGGCGTATAAGCATCTACAACCTGTGATGGTGTCATAAAGCCAAAGTCAGGATGCTTTAATATTTCACGAGGCATGTGATCCATAAAATCAAAAATGCCTGTGCTTTCCCACTGATGCTCGCCAAAAGTTTCATAATCCATAAACAGGTTTATCACATCACCACTACCTGCAACTTTGTGTACCCAACTTGCAAATGTATCGGCATGTAGTGGCCATTCGCTCCAGTTTTTGTCAGAGAATCTAAAAGCAATGTCATCGCTCAAACGATAATTTTTAAGTAATGCTTTTATTGATTTTGTTCCTGTTGGTTTCAATAAATGATTAGGGTGTCTGTCTTTCAATAAACGATCAACACCTTCGCACAAAATCCCTTTAAAGCCCATTTTTTCAATAAAGGCAGCAAGCTCATTGTTGTAAATTAATTCGGTATTTCTGAAAACAGTTGGCTTCTGTTTAAAGTAATGTTCAATTTTCTGATCATGCTCCTTTATTTGTCTCTCAAACTCTTCTTTGTTATATAAAAAACTGAGTGAATGAAAATATGTTTCAGAGAGGAATTCTACACAACCTGTTTTAGACAAATCAACAAATGACTGAAGAACATCCGGTCTGAACAATTCCATCTGTTCTATCACTGTTCCACTTAGTGAATAGCTTATTCTGAATTTACCTTTATGACGCTTAATCAGCTCAAGCATTTTTTTATTGGCAGGAAGGTAACATTTCTCAGATACCTTGTCCATAATCCATTTATTTTTTTCGCCATCTTCATAAAAATGGTCTTTACCAATGTCGAAAACACTGTAATGTTTTATTCTGAAGGGCTGATGCACCTGAAAGTAAAAGCAAACCGATGGCATAAATTTGTTTTTAAAAATGGTCGTTGTGCCAAAATTAAACTTTTGCCTGAAACAAAAGAAAATATCCTGAAACTGTCATCATAAATTTATGATTAAAGGGATGGTACATAAATCAAAAAGCCGCTAAAAGCGGCTTTTTGATTTTATTGATGAATAAGCAGATTAATTGTTTTCTGCTTCGTTCTTCTTCATTTCGTCTTTAAGTGCAGAAAGAACGCTCAAATCACCCAAGGTTGTTTTTTCCTGAGAATCTTTGATTTTCTTTACTGACTTAAATGCATCACTTTCATCTTTAGCTTTCTCATTGTCGCGCGCCATCTTTTCAGATGCTTTTGCTTCTTCGAACAAGCGGCTGTGAGAAACAACAATCTTCTTGTTCTCTTTGCTGAATTCGATTACTTTAAAATCAAGTGTTTCTTCAGCTTTAGCAGGAGTACCGTTTTCTTTCATCAGATGACGATATGGAGCAAAACCTTCAACGCCAAATGATGGGAATATGATAGTAGCACCTTTATCGGTTACTTTTCCAACAACACCTGAATGAACAGTGTCAACACGGAAAATTGTTTCGTAAGTATCCCAAGGATTTTCTTCTAACTGCTTATGTCCAAGACTTAATCTGCGGTGCTCTGAATCAACTTCAAGAACTACAACTTCAATGTTTTCGCCAACCTTGGTAAACTCAGCAGGATGCTTAATTTTCTTAGCCCATGAAAGGTCAGAGATATGAATTAAACCATCAATACCTTCTTCTAACTCAACAAAAACACCAAAGTTTGTCAGGCTGCGAACTTTTGCAGTATGCTTTGAGCCAACAGGATATTTCTCCATAATGTTAACCCATGGATCAGGCATAAGTTGCTTTAAGCCAAGAGACATTTTACGCTCTTCGCGGTCAAGAGTAAGGATTACAGTTTCTATTTCATCACCAACTTTAAGAAAGTCTTGCGGGCTGCGTAAATGCTGTGACCATGACATTTCCGAAACGTGAATTAATCCTTCAACACCTGGAATTACTTCAATGAAAGCACCATAGTCAGTCAACACAACAACTTTTCCTTTGATTTTGTCGCCAACCTGAATGTTTTGGTCAAGTGCTTCCCATGGCTGAGGTGTAAGCTGTTTCAAGCCAAGAGCAATACGTTTTTTATCCTCATCAAAATCAAGGATTACAACATTAATTTTATCATCTAACTTCAACACTTCATCAGGATGGTTGATTCGTCCCCATGAAATATCGGTAATGTGCAATAAACCGTCAACGCCACCAAGGTCCATAAATACACCATAAGACGTGATGTTTTTAACTGTACCTTCAAGAACCTGTCCTTTTTCAAGTTTAGACATGATTTCTGACTTTTGGCTTTCAAGTTCCTCTTCGATAAGTACTTTGTGAGAAACAACTACGTTCTTAAACTCATGGTTGATTTTAACCACTTTAAATTCCATAGTTTTTCCAACAAACACATCATAGTCGCGGATTGGTTTCACATCAATTTGCGAACCCGGTAAAAATGCTTCAATACCAAATACGTCAACGATAAGTCCGCCTTTAGTACGGCATTTAACATAACCCTGAATAATTTCATCTTTTTCAAGGGCTTCATTAACACGCTCCCATGATTTAAGAGCACGTGCTTTTTTATGTGATAATATCAGTTGCCCGTTTTTATCTTCACGGGTTTCTACATACACTTCAATTTCATCGCCCACTTTTAAGTCAGGCATGTGACGGAATTCGCTCAGTGGAACCATTCCATCTGATTTGAATCCGATGTTTACCACCACTTCTTTATCAGAAATGCTGATGATAGAACCCATTTTTACCTCATGTTCTGTAAGTGTGTTAAGGGTTTGATCGTACATGGCCTCCATACGTTGGCGGTCATCTGATTTGTAAATGTCGGCTGTTTTGCCAACGTTGTCCCAATCGAAATCTGTCGGTGGAACGTTGTGTTTTACTTCACTCATTAATTGTTTTGTTTTTTAATAATTGAAATTGTTAGACTTTATTTATTGTTTATGAATATACCTTTTAAAACGGGCGCGCAAAGATAGGTATTTGCTTTGATAAATAAAACTAATATGCCTGATAATTATTCAGTTCCGGTTGTTGAAGGTTCTGCAGCCTGAAATTCCCAAAAAACCAATAAAAAAGGGCTAAACCAATCGGTTTAACCCTTAATCTTTATGCTTTTAGAGCAGGCTCAATTAATCTGATAGTAAATATCTGTCTGCCACTTGGCGGTATCTTTCTCAACAGAAGGGTCTGTAATGTAAAATTCAAGAGGTGCATCAGAGATTTTTATGCTGTTATCCTTAGCGTAGTTTACGAGTGCTTCATGAGCTTTGTTGGAATTATCATAATTGCCAAAATACTGAGTCATAAGGTATTTTCCTGTTTTAACTTCGCCAGCAACAATATTTCCGGCTGATTTTCCTGCTGCAGCCAATGGCATACAAACATCATATTCAAAAACATTATTTTCCCACTTGTAATAAATTGCAAAAGGATGAACAGTCTTACTCATTTCTAATTTCTGCTTTTTCATTTCTGTATCTATCAAACCATAACTTGAGCCAATAAAATAGCTGATTGAATCTAAGCCTGAAGTACATCTGGTAGCTAAATATGGAATAGACGAAGGCATTTCAACTTGTTGAATATTAAACTCAAATCCGGGTTGTGCAGGCATGTTTTCTGCTAACTCTTTAATTGCTTTCAAGCCATTGTCTGTCATGTCAATCATCATACCTTTAAACATAAGCATCATATACTTATGTAGAGGATTCCAGCCAACTTCACTTTCAAAATAAGTAGTAAGTTTAACGCTGTCACCGGTAGGTTGAATATTAAAACCATTTACAGCATTTCCTTCACCTTCGAAAAGGAGCTCTGATTCTACAGACTGATCTTGCACACTTTTTTTAATCTGCATGGACCCGTTTCCAACATTTTTATTAGCTGATGTCCACTGATATTGAGCCCCAACACCGGCTTCGATATTGTTATACGTGACTTTCATTGTCGTATCCATTTTAAGCCAGGTATTCCATTTGCTCCAGTTTTTGAGATTGTTAATCTGATTAAACACAACAGAAGCAGGAGCTTTTATATAAATATCGCGTTCAATCTTATAGTTGTTGGAGATGAATAGGGAGCCAACACATAACAATCCGATGATGATGACAAATCCAATGAGTATCTTCTTTAGCATAACAATTTGATTTAGTGGTTTTACGAGGGTAAAAGTAGTGTAAATTATCTTACAAAATATTCATATACAAACTAAAAAAAACGAAAAACCCTATAAATAATAGGGGTTACCATAATATTCCACAAATGCAATATATTATGTTAAATAAATAATATGTAAATTTTTAACCTCTGTGAAGAAAGCATGGTCTTTACGGAAATCAGCAATTGTTAATTATCTTATTTAAAGTAATGATTCTATCAATTAACCATAATAATTTCATTATCAACGTATTAATCAACTTATACGATTAATAATTAAACATTGAAAACATTACTTTAATTAGATGTCTGATATTTTATTGCATCGGTGTTATAAATAATACTTTTTTACTTGCAATCTAATGCGCTCGTAAAAATCATCTAAAAACAAATTTTCCTGATAGGGGACTTTTAAGTTTATTAATCTGGAACTTTTTTACTCACTTCAGAAATATAGAATTATTCAGTTTTTCAAATTTAAATTTTTGCAACAGGTTTACTAAAATGAATAAGACATTGCTCTGAAATTTTTAAATGTACAAAACCGGTTAAGAATGGCTTATGTATCATACAAATTTGAACTATATTCTTAGCCATAACATTGTGCGGATTCCTAATGATTCTTACCCTGGCCGACCGGCAATTCAATCTTATAATTAATATTATGTTAAATAGTAATTATTTGAATATTACCTGCTACCAGCAATTCTGTTTAACCCGGCCTTAGCCTTTTGGTCTAAACTGTTCTGGTACTCATGGTCTCGTAAACTAAGGCACTTCTTATAGTATTTTTCAGCTAAAACATAATCCTTCTCTTTCTCATACATCTGTGCTAGAAAATTACAACTGGCAGCTGCATAATAAAATTTCAAATCCTGCCCGTGATCAATAGTTTTCAGATAAAATTCTTTGGCCCGATCAGTCATTTCCAACTTGTCCAACACCCTTGCCAGCCTATATTTATACTCCAACTGATCTTTAGCTGTTTTAGCTTCGTTTGAACCTTTAGCCAACAATTTTAACGCTTCCTGATAATAGCCTCCATCAAATAATAGCCTGATTTTTAAGATATAAGTATTTGGCTCTTGATGCGTAATTAATTCATTTTGCGCCTGTTTATCCTCATCAGTAAAATCATTACCTACGTTTTTTACTTCAGTAATCATTGCATCATATCCGGCCTTGTCATTTTGTAATAGCTTTATCCATGCCATTTTTTGATATGCAGCCTTTATAAAGCTATTTCCTTTATGCAATTTAACATAATTAATAAAATTTGAGAATGATGAAAAGTCTAATTTATCAAGCTTAGACATTCCTAAAAGAAATTGAAAGTAATGTATCGGATAAACCTCATCATCTGCATGATAATTTTCTATCAGTGGAATTATCTGCGCACTACGCCCTGTAGAATAATAAATGTTAGTAGAAAAAAACAAGTCCAAAGGCTCGTTTCCCAATTTCAATCCTGACAAAAACTTGATTACCCACTCAGGATCAGGTTTCAGTTGATTACGTGTAAAAATATAAGTAAAGGCAATTTCCTTATTCATAAAATGAAAAGCATCACTGTCTTCTCTTGTCTTCATAAACGATTGCTCCAACTCTTTTATTCCATTGGAAACGCTACCATCCATACCGGCAATTTTCACTAACCATTGATAGTTTTCAGGCACTGCACCAATAAATGCATGCAGCACACCAAGACTCTTTAGATTCAACTCAAATTCAGGAAACTTTTTTTGATTCTCTGTAAGCAAACTATATGCTTTCTTTACTTGCAAAGCTGCAGTCAGATATTCCTTGAATTTCAGTTTCGACAATGCTGTCATCAGATAACATTCTGCAAGACAAAAATTTCGTAATGGCGAAAGCATTGGCATTGCCTTAATCTGTCCTGTTATAATTTCATGGTTATGTTTTAGCTCATTAAAAGTAGCCTGCTCCTCCCCTATAAATGTTTTTATGAATAAATGATAATGATAAAGATATCCCGGAATAAGATTGTCGGGATGTTCTTTCTTCTCTGCATCAAGACTATCTAAAGCCTGATTAAAACGCAATTCAAAAATAAGCTGATAGGCATTCTTACATCTTTCATTATAGTCAAGATAGGGTGCTGACCATACACTTAATGGCATACTAAAAAACAAAAAATATAAAATTATATACCGAAGCCTCATCAGTCTTAAAAAACTATCGTGTTGTGCAATAATACAAAGACCAAACGATAAAATGAATCAAAAATATATTGATACTAGCAATGAGGCTATGTTGAATACAGTATTGAATGAACAAAAAAACTCTCTATAATTTTTAGTTTTGTAAAATGATTAGAGGTAAAATCATAAATCCAATACGTCAGCTTGCAGAGCAAGGCAAATTAGCCGGCCTTTTGATTATTGTTCTCACGCTGGTGTCATTGCTTCTAAGTAATTTATCGGCAACATCAGAATATGCAGGCCTATGGCATAGCCATATACATTTATTGGGTTACGATGTAAGTGTGCTGCACATAATTAATGACGGATTAATGGTGGTATTTTTTCTGATGGTTGGCATGGAAATAAAACGAGAGCTGTATGTGGGCGAACTTGCCAATAGGCGCAATGCAATGTTGCCGGTCATAGCAGCTTTTGGTGGAATGCTTGCTCCCGGAATTATCTATGCAGCATTTAACATCAGTGATACTCATCTGCTTCATGGTTGGGCAATTCCCACTGCAACAGACATTGCATTTTCTCTTGGTGTACTATCTATGCTGGGTAACAGAGTGCCGTTTGCACTTAAAGTTTTTTTAACTGCATTAGCAATTATTGATGACCTTGGCGCTATTATCATCATTGCATTATTCTACACCGAACCCGAGAATTTTCATCTGTCTTTTTTAGTCAGTAGTTTACTCATTGTTGGCGCATTAATGTTTCTTTCAAACAAAGGTTTCTTTAATTTATTTCTTTGGATTATTGCAGGTATTGTAGTCTGGTATTTTATGCTGCTTTCAGGAGTTCATACAACAATTGCAGGTGTACTGATAGCATTTACAATTCCATTAAACAAACTCACATCATTCGAAAACAAACTTCACCTGCCTGTTAACTATTTTATTCTCCCTGTTTTTGCATTAGCTAATACTGCTATTGTTTTATCTATAGATAATGTTTCCGGATTGTTTTCTACTGTGGGATTAGGGGTAAGTTTGGGTTTGCTAATTGGAAAGCCATTAGGCATTACATTAGCTTCATGGATTGCAGTAAAAAACAAATGGTGTTCACTGCCAGGAAAAATTAATTTAAAGTTGATTTTTGGAGCAGGTTTAACAGCAGGCATAGGTTTTACGATGTCTATTTTTATTGCTTCGCTTGCTTTTAAAGAACCCTTACTACTCGACACTGCAAAAATTGCAATTATTGCCGGTTCTGTTTTATCGGGTTTGGCAGGTGTTTTATTTTTAAAATCAAATTTGAAAGCAAAAGCATGATTTATTTTTAATCATCCTTCGGATAGCGCTTGCGCTGTTTGTTCAATGGGTCTTCGTGAAAAAAATATCTGATATCTACAGTAAGATAATTTCCTGAAATATCAGATTCAAACACTTTATAATTTCTGCCTGTTATTAAAGTTCTTGAGCGATAAATAAAACTATAAGGACGGTGAAAAGAAACTCCAAGATAAAAATAACCGGATTTTTCTGTTCTATATTCTGCACCTACATTGGCAATGATGGCAGGTTTTATCCAGCTTTTTCTTAATCCTTCACTTTCAAAATAATCGTCACCTATATAAATGTCTGAAGGATAAAAATCGAATGAATTGCCTAACGATGCATCAATATACATTTTTTGTCCAAGTCTGATATATACCAATGCAGAAATAGGTATTTCATATCCAATAAATTTAAAATTTCGTTTATGGCTTAACGCTGAATCAGAAATCTGAATCTGATAATTTCTTCGTGCATAATTTATTCCCGTCTCAATAGAAAGTCGTTCTGTAAAACCACGTCTGATAACCATGCCTGCACAATAGCCTGAATTAGGTTGAATGGTTACTTCTGCCGTTCCTTGCGTTGCTGACTGTGCGCCAGTTCTGAAAAAGTCATTATTAAAGATCGGTTTAAACTGAAAACCGATTGTTGCAACACCTTTTTGTGAAAATACATTTATTGATAACATACAAAACACTGCAATAAATACAGATTTATTAATACTTATTGCAAATTGGGTCTTGAAAAATAGGTTGAAAAATTTCATTCCTGAATGTAAGTTAATAATTCAATTTTTCGCATTTGCATTTTTTCTTTTTATAAAAAGGTTCGCAAAAATGCGGATCATCTTTATCGGGTTTTGTCAGATATTCAAATAAGTCTCTTTTTGTATTATAACGATATTCCGAACCGTCAATCATAAACGTTGCATCAGTATTGGTTCTGTTATAAAAATCGCTAATGTCGTCTTCAATAGTGTGAATGCTCCCTTTTGTTTTATAGGCTAAGTTAATATACTGCGGATTGATGCCACTGTAGGTGCCACAGAGGACAACCTTTACAGGAACTTTTATGTCTTTTACCAAACAATAATCGCGCATACAGGAATTGTTATCAGCAATTAAAATCAGGTTTTTAAAATCGGGATACTTCTGAATGCCTTTTAATATTGCCTCTACATCATTTTCTTCGGGGTCGCCACCATTACCTTTGGCTTTAACCTTACTAAGCAAGCCAATTATTTTGTTGATGTTTTCTGCTTTTTCAAAATAAACACCTCTGGTCTTTCCAATTTTTTTTCGTTTTTCCATATTACCATCATTAAAGAAAACGAAATATTTTATGCCTGATTGTTTAAGATTCAATGAGTGCCAAAGTACAGCTTGTGCACCATAAGGATACATGCTGCCTGTCCAGTCCATAATCACCAAGCAATTGTCCCATTCGGGATGGCGCGAAAAAATCTTAAACACCACACTATCGGTAATACCGCCATTGTTTGCAATAAAACTGTTTATTTTTCTGGTGGCAATAGTATTCTGGTCTGAATGTTTAATGTTTTTTAAAGAATCGTCATACACTTGTTGTTTGATAATATTTTCATGTTGCTTAACAGACTCACTTTTGACTGGTGCCAAATGAATGGCTATGCCATGAAACATTTTTTTTGCTTCCTCATCAGTATTACATTCAGTTTGAAGCAGTATTTTAAATACGGTATGTTCATTATTGAGGTCAGATGAAAGTTTAAATAGATTTTTTAATCGCTGCGCCAATAAAGTGTGATAGTTGGTTAGCCAAAAATTAATATTCTTAGGATACTGTGTATAAATAAAAATGATGGTATCAGCATAAAATCCGGAAGGAATACCTTTCCAGTCAGCAGTGTTTTTAATTTGTGATTTTGCATAACCATTTTCCAGAATTGTGAAAGTTTTATATTCTTCCTTTTGAAAAGCACGAACTGAGTCACTGGTAAAAATATCTTCTATTTCAGAACTGTATTTGGCAGGATTATCGAGCCACTCTTGCTGAAATTTCACTTGTTGCGCATAGCTTTGTACAGCTATCAGCAATAGTGCAAAAGTATTCAGAAGTTTTAACGACATGTTTTACGAAATATAAACAACATCTTTTTTTCCTTTCTTCAAATCGGCAACAATATGTTCGTGTTTGGTTGTAGAAAGTGTAAGTCCAACAAAATCTGTTGCTACAGGATAGCGCTTGTGGTCGCGGTCAACAAGTAATGCCGTACTTATTTTTTTAGCATCAGCTTCCAAAAATGGTCGCAAACTATGAATAAGTGTCTTGCCGGAATTTAGTACATCATCAACAATAATGACAACTTTGTTTTTCAGCAGTGCAGTATTGTCAATTCCTTTAATGGTTGGATGCAATGGGTTTTCTTTGTCAATAATCACTTCAAGCATATTTACTTTAAGAGGATAACTCTCCACAATAATATCTCTTAACTTGGCAGCCATAACATAACCGCTTCTTACAATGCCTGCTATATAAATGTTTTTTTCACTGATGTTATCCTCATAAATCTGACAAGCAATACGTCTAAGCTTTTGCTGTATTTGTTCATGATTTAAAATTACCTGACGGTCTTCCATTTTTTCAATTAACTTAAAGCGGCATAAAAATAGCATATTTCTATTACTGCCTTGATATTTTAAGCTTTATTGTTCTATTTCTTCGTTAATTTATCCCTAATTTTACCGTAATATTTAAAAATCACTTCAGAATGATGTTTCAGCCAAAGCAGAAAATAATAAAAAGTACCGTCCTTGCTTTCATCTTAATGTTTTTTGCCTTTACAGTTGTTCATGCGCAAAAGCAGTTTCGTTTTCCTGCGGGCATAGCTAGTGATGATTATGAGAAAGGTATTTTGATTGTAAGAATAAAATCTGATTACAGAAATTTATGTAACGATAGCGACATAAACTCCTCTGATTTGCTGAAAATTTTCAATAAACTTTCGGTAACTGAAGTTAAGAAGAAATTTCCAAATCACATACAGCCCAAGGAAACTAAAACATCGTTTGGTTTTGCGCTAACAGATTTGTCATTGATTTATACATTGAAATTCAATACAGATATTCCTGTTGAAAAAGCAGCATCATTAATGCTTTCATGCAAAGAAGTACAGTATGCCGAACCAGCTTATATTGACAAACCACTTTACACACCCAACGATACATTAGCAACACCACAATATCAATATCATCATGTTAACATACATACTTTTGATGGATGGGATATTCAAAAAGGAGACACCAATATTGTGATTGGAATTACTGATACAGGGATTGACACAGTACATGTTGAACTGATTAATCAGTTAAAGTACAACTATGCCGACACGATTAATGGCATTGACGATGATGGTGATGGTTACATTGACAACTATCGTGGATGGAATGTGGCATTTAACTCAAATGATGTTCAGGGGTCTGTTCCATTGCATGGAAATTTTGTTGCAGGCATATCAAATGCAGAAGTTGATAACATAACAGGTATTGCCGGTGTTGGTTTTAAAACTAAATTTCTTCCTGTCAGTTGTTCTCCGGGTTCAAATGTTATTGTAAACGGATATGATGCTATTGTGTATGCTGCCGATCATGGTTGTTCTGTTATTAATTGTTCGTGGGGAGGCTTTGGCAGCTCGCAATTTTCGCAGGATGTAATTAATTATACTACATTCAATAAAAATGCTTTAGTAGTTGCAGCAGCAGGTAATGCCAATAACGATGCACCATTTTTTCCTGCGTCTTATCAATATGTATTGAGTGTTGGAGGAACTGATTCTGCTGATGTAAAATGGACATCATCGCCTACATCGGGAAGCAGTTTTGGAAGTTATGTTGATGTAACAGCACCGGGTGATAAAATATTTTCGATTTTTCCTACAGGAGTTAATCCTCCATATTGGTATTCGGGTGGAACTTCTGAAGCTGCGCCACAGGTTTCAGCCATTGCTGCCTTAGTGAAAGCTCAGTTTCCAACATTAAATGCTTTGCAGATTGGAGAAAGAATTCGTGCAACGTGCGATGATATTTATTCTATTCCGGGCAATGCAAATTTTATTAATAAGCTTGGCAAAGGAAGAGTAAACTTATTGAGCGCACTTACACAGCCGGCAACCTCTGTCAGAGCATTTGATATAGAAAATACTGATAATAATGACAATGCTTTTTCGCCTAATGACACTATCAGAATCAGTGCTGTATATACAAACCTCCTTGACCCTGTAAGTAATTTAGCGGTTACCATTCAGGCAAATACTCCTGACATATCATTTTTGAATAATTCATTTCTTGCAGGAAACATGGCAACAATGCAGTCTGACAGTAACCGCAGCAATCCTTTTTTGGCAGTGATAGATCCTTCAATACCAAAGAATACAAAAGTTGTTTTCACATTGACATTTACATCGGGAGCCTATGTTGACATTCAACAATTTGAGGTGACGGTGAATGTTGATTACATCAATGTTTTGGTGAATGATATTGGCGTAACCATTACAAGCAAAGGTAGAATTGGATTTAATGATTCAGGAAACTCGCAGGGAATAGGTTTTACACAAAACGAAGGACCTAACCTACTCTATTCAGGAAGTTTAATGATAGGTGTTAATGACAGTGTAGTGAGCGATGCTGTGGCAGGCACTCCGGCAGGAACTATTGACGAACATTTTACTTCGTTAGATTATATTCATCCTATTGTTCCTTCTGTGATTTCGGAATTTGATTTGACTACTAATTTTGATGACCAAGCAAGCAGCTATCCTATTGGTGTAAATGTAGTGCACAACACCTATGTATGGAGCACACCTGCCGATCGTAAATATGTTATTGCCGAGTATGTAATTGCCAACAACAGCAATAATTTTTACAGTGATTTATATGCAGGTATTTATGCTGACTGGGATATTACCGAAAATACGTATGCAACAAACAGAGCAATGTTTGATTCAACTTTAAGAATGGGCTATGCATTTGAAGTTACGGCCAACAACAATTATACAGGTATAAAATTACTTACTCCCGGTGTTGCACATTTTTATGCATACAACAATGATGGTAGTGATGGAAGTATTAATATTTATGACGGTTTCAGTAAGCAGGAAAAATATCAGAGTATGAGTGGTGCTGGCAGGGCGCAAGCAGGCATGATTGGTAATGGCACAGATATTAGTATGCTGTTGAGCAGCGGACCATTTTCAATGTTGCCTTATGACTCTGTGAAAATTGCTTTTGCATTACTTGGTGGCGACAGCCTGAATGAAATTGTAGCTGCTGCTACTGCTGCTCAATTAAAATATAACTCTGTTGGCATTACCGAAGTTGCAACTCTTGAGAATGAGCTTTTAGTATATCCAAATCCTGCTAAATCAGTTTTAAATGTTCAAGTTTTAAATCCAAATTCCGGTGTTGCAAAAATTGAATTGTATGATGTCTATGGACATCTTGTGGCAGCCAAAACTTATTTACAAACAAGAACCAATACATTAAATCTTGACATAAGTACACTTTCGAATGGAATTTACTTTATGCAATATACAAGTAATCAGATAAACAAAACAATTAAAATAAATATTCAAAATGATAAACCCTGAAAAATTACAATTCCTAAAAAATAACTTTATTGAACTCCTTAAAAAGTTAAAAGGTGATGAAGTGCCTGCATGGGGCAAAATGAATGCACAACAAATGATAGAACACTTTGGTGATGCCATTGAAGATGCCTGTGGAAAAAACAACCGCACATTAATAACACCACCTGATAAACTTGAGGCCGTACGGGCATTTATTCTTAGCGATAAAGACTTTAAACCCAACACAAAAAATTCGTTGATGAGTGATGCACCGGCACCAACTCAGATGCCTGATTTGGCGGCAGCAATTGCCCGTGTAGAGAATGGTATTAATGAGTTTGAAGCTTTTTATTCAGGCAATCCTGAAAAGAAAGTGATGAATCCATTTTTTGGTGAGTTGAATTATGCAGAAAATATTCAACTGCTGCATAAACATGCTTTGCATCACCTGAGACAATTTAATCTGATCTGAAAGAACTTATGAGTGAAGGCCGTAAGTTAATTTCGGTAATTATTGTTGGGCCTGCCTACCCCTTTCGTGGTGGCATTGCCAACCTCAATGAGGCTTTGTGTTCGCATTTGAATGCTAATGGAATAAAGACTGAGATTGTTTCTTTTACATTGCAATATCCTGCTGTACTTTTTCCCGGAAAAACACAAATGGAAACTTCTGCACAACACTTCGATTTCAAGATAACTCAGTTAATCAATTCAATTAATCCGACTTCATGGATAAAGACTGTTGGCTATATTAAAAATAAAAAACCTGACATGGTAGTGTTTCGCTACTGGCTGCCTTTTATGGCCCCCTGTCTTGGTTTTATTGCAAGAAAACTACGCAAACATGGCTTGCCTGTTGTGGCAATTGCCGACAATGTTATTCCACATGAAAAGCGAATTGGTGATGTATCGCTGACAAAATATTTTATTCAGTCGTGTGATGCTTTTATTGTGATGTCTGATAAGGTTGCTGATGATATAAAATTGTTTAACCCTAAGAAGCCTGTAAGCATAACGCCACATCCTATCTACTCTATTTTTGGTGATAAAGTAAGCCGAGATGAAGCCTGCGAAAAGTTGAATCTTGATAAAGGATTTAAGTATTTGCTCTTTTTCGGTTTTATCAGAAAATATAAAGGATTGGATATTCTCTTGCAGGCAATGCCATTGATAAAGAATAAAAATCTTAAACTTATTGTTGCCGGAGAGTTTTATGAATCGAAAGAAGAATACCTTAAACTGATAAAAGAACATCATCTGGAAAATGCAATTATAATGAGAGATGAATATATTCCGAAAGATGATGTGCGTTTTTATTTCAGTGCTGCTGACTTAATTGTTCAGCCATACAGGTCGGCAACGCAAAGTGGTGTTACACAAATTGCATACAGTTTTGATAAACCAATGGTTGTTACTAATGTTGGCGGATTGCCCGAAATGGTTACTGATGGTGTTTCGGGGTTTGTGACTGATGTGAATCCCAACGCTATTGCAAATGCTGTTGATCGTTTTTATGTAGAGCAATTGGCAATACCATTTACAGCAGGTGTTCAATCAGAAAAGAATAAATTCGGATGGGATAAAATGATTGCTACGGTTAAGGATATTTATCAAACTCTTTTAAAATAAAAATATTCGTTTAAATTTGTCATACTAAATTGTCTGCTCAATGTTTTTAAGAAGAACTTTTTTAATCTGCTTTTTACTATTTAGCTACTTCGCTAATGCGCAAACCGAACGTTGCGGCACACAAGTTTATTTAGAACAATGGCTTGCAGAAAACCCACAGTTGCGAAAAGCTTATGATAACGAACAGGCAATGGCTGCTGCAAGAATAGAAAACAGCAATGCGATGACGGCAACTATTACTATTCCTGTGGTTTTTCATGTGGTATATAATACAGCGGAACAAAATGTTCCAGACGACAGAATAATGGAGCAACTTGATGTGCTGAACAATGATTACAATCGCCTGAATCAGGATGGACAGAGTACACCATCACCATTTTTGGGAGTTTCTGCTGCTGCCAACATTCAGTTTTGTCTGGCTAAGCGCGATCCAAACAATAAGCCTACATCGGGCATCATCAGAAAACAAACAACGGTACAGTCGTTCAGTACGGGTGATGAAGTGAAAAAGACTGCAACAGGTGGCTCTAAAGGATGGTCGAAAAGCAAATACCTCAACATCTGGATTTGTAACCTGACAGGCAACCTTCTTGGCTATGCAACAATGCCCGGCACAGCAAACGATACGCTTGATGGTGTTGTAGTGAGTTATTCAACGATTGGTGGCCCTGATAATGTTGGTGTGCATCCTACTTATAATTTAGGTCGTACGCTGACGCATGAAGTCGGGCATTGGCTGAATCTGATACATATATGGGGTGATGATGGCGGCACATGCACAGGAACAGATGATGTTGCAGACACACCCAATCAGGCATCGGAGCATTTTGGCACACCCAATTTTCCGACTATCAGTTGCAGCAACAACCCCGATGGCGATATGTTTATGAACTTTCTTGATTATACTGACGACTATGCTATGAATATTTTTACAGCAGGTCAGTCGTTGCGCATGCAGGATGCCGTAAATAACAGCAGGGCGGCATTGCTGACATCAAAGGGATGTATGGACACAACAACGGCAATTGATGTTGCCTTACTAAATGTTATTAATGTAGAAACTATTTATTGCCAGGGCAACATTACACCATCGGCAGTGATAAAAAATAAGGGAGCCGGAACTATCAGCTCGCTTACATTTTCTGTTAAGCTTGATGATAATACAGCAACAAATAAAACCTGGACAGGTAGTTTGGTTGCAGGTGCAACGGCAACGGTTGCATTAGATCCGTTGACAGTTCCGACAGGAACACATTATCTGAATGTGAGTGTGACACAGAGTGGCGATGGCAATGTATCAAACAACATTATTGTAAAAAGAATTACGGTGACGGGTGCCACTGCCCTGCCCTACAGTCAGGATTTTGAGGCGAAAAGATTTCCGGCAGACAATTGGCTGGTGTTGAATGCAGACAATGATGCAACTTTTATGCGCAGCAGGCTGGCATCAATAAATGGAAGTTCTTCTTTGTGGTTTTATGCACCCTTGCAAACGCCAGCAGGAAGAAAAGATATTGTGCAGTTGGAGCCATTTGACCTTACAACACTTGCAGAGCCAGTGCTTGCCTTTGATGTAGCCTGCCTGAATGACAACAGCATCAGTACAAGTGCAAGTTTAAAGATATTGGCATCAACGGATTGTGGCAGTACGTTTAGTGAGATATTTGAGAAGACAGGAAGTGCACTAACAACAGCAGAAGGCAGTGCATCAAATGTATTTGTTCCGGTTGCTGAACAGTGGCGGAAAGATTCTGTGAATCTGAAAGCGTTGAACAGTTTTAATAATGTGATTTTACGTTTTGAATATACTACAGGCAATGCCAATGCCCTTTTTATTGATAACCTGCAAATTGACCGCCTTGGGGTTATTTATCCTGATGCATCGAATGTGAATGTGAGCGTGTATGGACAAAGTGCTTATGGTGTGCTTGACTTTAGTGTGCTGCTTTTAAAGACAGTAGATTTTAAGGTAGATATTTTTGATGTTGCAGGAAGAAAAGTATTTTCAAAGTCGTATAGCGGCAGTGCCGTTTGCGACAGGCTTAGCTTGCATCAGTTAAATGCAGGGGTTTATTTTTTCAGAGTTACATCGGGCAAGGATTCAAAGTCGGTGAAGCTGTTTTTCAGATAGGAGTTTGGTTTTGAATTCAGAATGCAGAGTTATGAATTGAAAATCGGAGGTGGTTTCAAACTGAAACTTGAGGTCATTGATTGTTTAGAGTCAAGAATAAAAAAACTTTATAGTTAAGACTTTCATATTATTTTCTATATTTGAAGAATATTAACTTTATAAAGTAGAATGTTTTTCGATAATTGAAAAAAATTATAAAACTGAAAATCATGAAAATAAACTCAATAGTTTTTATTCAAATTATAATTTTATTGCTTCTATTTTCTTGTAAAAAAGATAAAATCGAAGCAGACAGCCAAATAACTACGAATATTGATTCAACTAAAACCAACATTGATTCAACCAATAATATTCCAACAACATACGATACTATTTTTCCTTTAGATTATTTTCCGGCATTTCCGGGTTCATATTGGAAGTATGTGGACTCAAATAATGATACAACAGTGCGCAAGACGGATTCTCTATATAGAAAGGATTATTATACTTATGGGTCAGCTGCTTATGTATCTGACACTTTTTATGTACCAATATACAACAATATTCCTATTTGGAAATATGAAGAACATACCGGCCCCATTTCACACTCAGGTTCATATCCATTTAGAGTTATTTTATCTGAGACACTTCCGGTAGGTAGCGATTGGCCTGTTTTTTATTGGTCAGGAACAGGTGTAAGCAGAAAGCTAATTGCAAAAGATACAACCATTACTATTTCTTCGATTGCATATTACCCTACTATAGTAATTGAGGAATACTATTCAGCCGGCCCGCCACATTACATTTGGATCGCAAAAAGGTATTATACCAAGAATATAGGGTTAATACGAGAAGATCTCTATAATAATTTGGACTCAACTACGAACACTAAAGAACTGATTGATTATTTTATTAACATATAACAGTAGTGCTATCAGAAATGTAAATTTTTCAGGTGATTTGTTAGGAGTGATGGTCAGCCGTGGTTGTTCATCCTCTAATCACTCAAAAAAATCTGCGCTCTTAAATCTGCATTCCTCTGCTCACCCCCGATCAAAAGAGGCTATGCTCTTTACAAAATGCCAAAAAGGGTGTCTGCCCACAAAGTTTACTGAATAAACCACAGAACTAATTTTAATACTGTAGGATCAAACTTGTCGGCTATGGCTGATTATTTAATTCAATCCCTCACGAAAAAATTTCAAATTGCGTGTAGCCTCAATTTGTGGTAAGGGGTGTATGCAAGAATTCAGAGTTATCTAATTATCTAATTATCAAATTATCTAATTTGAGTATTCACCCCTGTCAGCTGTGGCTGATAATAACTTAATCACTTTCTACATGCTAAAGCATGGTGTTCTATGCAGATACTTTGCTTAGTACACGCACCATGGTTTCGCCAATTTCTGCAGGCGATGCAACAACGTGAATGCCGCACTCGGCCATAATTTTCATTTTGGCTGCTGCAGTATCGTCAGCACCACCAACGATGGCTCCGGCATGTCCCATTCTGCGGCCGGGAGGGGCTGTTTGTCCGGCAATGAAACCTACAACAGGTTTTTTGCTGTTGTTTTTTATCCATCGTGCAGCTTCTGCCTCGAGGTTACCACCAATTTCGCCAATCATGATGATGCCATCGGTTTCGGGGTCGTTCATAAAAAGTTCTACTGCTTCTTTTGTGGTGGTACCGATAATGGGGTCGCCACCAATGCCAATGGCAGTAGAAATGCCTGCACCAGCTTTTACTACCTGGTCGGCAGCTTCGTAGGTTAGTGTTCCTGATTTAGAGACAATGCCTATGCGTCCTTTCTGAAATACAAAGCCGGGCATAATACCCACCTTACACTCACCGGCAGTAATTACACCGGGGCAGTTGGGGCCAACAAGTCGCGCTTCTTTGTCGCGCAGATAGTCGCGCACCTGAATCATATCTTTAGTAGGGATGCCTTCTGTGATGGCAACAATGAGTTTTATGCCAGCCTGTGCAGCTTCCATAATGGCATCGGCAGCAAAAGCCGGAGGAACAAAAATGATGCTTACATCGGCACCGGTTTGTTTTACAGCATCGGCAACGGTATTGAAAACAGGTCGGTCTAAATGTGTTGTTCCGCCTTTGCCGGGGGTTACACCACCAACAACCTTGGTACCATACTCTATCATTTGTCCTGCATGAAAAGTGCCTTCTGTTCCGGTGAATCCCTGAACAATAATTTTTGAATCTTTATTGACTAAAACGCTCATTGCTTATTGAAAATTAAAAAGTTGCGCAAAAGTAAATTTTATTTTTGAATAATGTGACTGACGGTATAAAGCAGGGTGCTTATTGATTTAATAATTAGGCTTAAAATTTTGATTGTTTACAGCGTAGGATTTAATAATTTTTGGTGATGGTGAATCGTAAAAAAAATCATCTCACAATTTAGAATGCAATGGTGAGATGATTTATATATAATGAGCCTATGGCTCCATAAATTTTTCCATTGCATTGAGGCTGACACCGGTGAAGGAGAAGCCACCATCGTGAAAGAGATTTTGCATGGTTACCTTGCGTGTGAAATCGGAAAACATCATTACAGTGTAGTTTGCACATTCATCGGCAGAGGCATTGCCAAGAGGCGACATTACATCGGCATAGTTATAGAAGGCGTTGAAACCTTTTATGCCACTGCCTGCAGTTGTTGCAGTGGGCGATTGAGAAATGGTGTTTACTCTTACTTTTTTTGCCATGCCATAATGATAGCCAAAGCTGCGTGTGATGCTTTCTAAAAGCGATTTTGCATCGCCCATATCATTGTAATGAGGGAAGACACGTTGTGCTGCAATGTAGGTGAGTGCCACTACACTACTCCACTCATTGAGGGCATCGAGTTTCATGGCTGTCTGCAATGTTTTGTGCAGGCTTAGTGCAGAAACATCCAATGTTTTATGAAAATATTCGTAGTCTAATGCTGTGTAATGTTTGCCTTTACGGACATTGGGCGACATGCCAATGCTGTGTAAAACGAAATCTAATTTACCGCCTAAAATTTCCATTGATTTGGTAAACAGGTTTTCGAGGTCTTCAATAGAAGTGGCATCTGCCGGAATGACTTGCGCATTACATTCTGCTGCAAGTTTGTTTATTTCGCCCATGCGCATAGCAACAGGAGCGTTGGTTAATGTAAACATTGCTCCTTCCTGATGTGCACGTTGTGCGGTTTTCCATGCAATAGAGTTTTCGTCTAATGCGCCAAAAATGATTCCACGTTTTCCTTTTAACAAATTGTACATAAGTTATGTTGTTTTGCGGCTAAAGTAATAGAAATTGATGAAACTGCATTAATCTGTGCCACCGGCAATGCGTTTATTCAGTGGCGAAGCACTATTGTCAATGGCAGGCAACTGTCCGCTAAAGTGCACAACGGCAGAAGTATCGGTGAGCGATTGCAGAAACAGAATCAGCTTTTTCTTTTCGTCTTTAGTGAGTTTTAATTTATCATCGGGAAGGGTTTGGTCCGGAAGGTGAATGCCCAGCCCTGCCCCACCTCCTTTGTCATAAAAATCAACAACCTCCTGAAGCGTTTTGTAAACTCCGTTGTGCATGTAGGGTGCAGTCACTGCAATGTTACGGACAGTAGTTGTTTTGAATGCATATTTAAGCTCGTCATTTTTAAAAACATTGTAGCGCCCAAGGTCGCCATCTAATTTATAAGGACGTTTGTTGGTTGAGGGCACACCTATAATATCAAACTCACTTTCTCTGTACTGTGGCGGTGTGGTTCCGTTAAAGAGTCCTGCAAAATGGCAGTGCCCGCATTTGGCTTTGCCCATAAAAATATTGTAGCCATCAATGACAGGTTGTTCTATTGTGCCTGCACCACGCATGGCTTTATCAAAAGGCGAATCGAACGACAGTTGTGTGCGCTGAAATTCTGCCAATGCTTTTAGAATGCCTTCTTCGCTTATGGCAGTATCTTTTGTTCCTGCAAAAGCCTGACTGAATATTTTTTTGTAGGTTGAAGACTGATTGAGTTTGGCAACGACAACTTTAAAATCGCCATGCATCTCTCTCTCATTCTGAACAACAGTTTTTGCCTGATCTTCGAGAACCAATACACTGGCATCCATAAACAGATTGCGCTGCAATGCAGCATTTAAAATTGTTGGTGTGTTGCGAGGCAGTGTGTCGTTTTTTAAAAAACCATAAGACTTAGGAAGGCCATCGGTATAAGCCATATTGGGTTTATGGCACGATGCACATGACACAGCATTGTTGACAGAAAGTATAGGGTCGAAAAATAAAAGTTTGCCAAGATAAGGAAGCATATCTCCGTTGTTGCTGCGCTGAAGTTTGGTAAAGAAATAGGTGTTGTAGGCTTCTTTCTCAAAAAGTGTTGTAGCATCAAGATTTAAGGCTCTTATATTTTGCGGGTCGAATTTTAAAATATTTTTTCTTGCATTGATGAGTGATAAATTTACAGGCACAACATAGTTGCGATAGAATGTAAAGTAATCGAACTCCGCACCTTGGTTTACTCTTATTTGCTGACGGTCGAGAAAAGCTACGGCAGAGTCAATGCTGTTGTTGACCATTGAAAAATCGGCATTGCGATAAGAGATATTTAAAATATTGCTGATAGAAAACAGTGCTGCTTTAGTTTCTGGTATTCCTGTCTTAATAATCTGACAGTCGAAATTGTTTATACCCAATGTGTAAATTTTTACAAGGCGCAGTTGCATTATTTCGAACAACTGATAATCGTAGGGGTGCAGTGTTTTAAACGATGTGGCTAACTTGGCAGCCAGACCAAGTGTGTGATTGATTTCATCGAGCAGTTGTGCTTTATTCAATGGTTTTTCGGAAATTATTTCTTCTATTACCTGCAAGCCATGTGGTGGACGAACATATTTGCTCTGCGGTTCTTCTTCGACCATTGGAATGGGCGGGCCGTTGAGGTCGCGTTCTGTATAAGCAAAATAATATCCGGTGAAGCCTTCGAGTTTTTTATAGGCAAGGCGACAGGCTTTAAATTGTGCAATCAACTGCTGTGAGTTTACTTTATTGCTGCCGGCAAGAATTTTAAGTTTTTCGAGTTCTCCAGAGAAATCTAATGACGATTTTGAGAGATAGGCTTCTAATGCCTGCTGCTGATATTCATTTTCTTTGACCGTTATGAACGACCATTGCAGTAATGCTACAATGATGAGAATTGCTGATGTTGTTATGTATATGCTTTTCTTAAATGGCATCTTTCAAAAATGACAAAAAACTATATATGTGCTTTGTTGAGAGAAATAAAATTATTAACGCAATAGTGGTTATATTTTATGATTGTAAAAATGATTTTTGTCAATTAAAACTTTCTATGAAATTAAATTCAAGCAAGAGAAAAATTGCCGTATATAAAAACAATGCTGATTGCCATTAAATAGCATGATAAGTAGTACTTTCGCGCTTCAATTAAAAAGCAGTGAATTATTTATCGGTAGAAAATATAAGCAAGAGTTTTGGCGACAGAGTATTATTCAACAACATTTCGTTCGGCATTGCCAAAGGACAGAAACTGGCATTGGTGGCAAGAAATGGCACCGGTAAAACATCACTACTGAGAATTTTAGCAGGACTTGATGTTCCTGATGAAGGTACTGTTACTTTCAGAAATCAGTTGAAGGTGAGTTATCTTACTCAGGAAAATACTTTACCACAGTTGGCAACGGTTGCAGATTGCCTGACAGAGAACACACACATTTCTGATGCCTTGCTGAATGAAAAACCACATTATGAACTGACTGAAGAAGAGCAAACACATTTGGGAAAAATAAAATCTGTTGCAGGAAAATTGGGTGTTCCATTTTTTCATCAAAAGGTGAATGAACTTTCGGGCGGGCAGCAAAAACGTTTGGCGCTATCGAAAGTGCTGATTGATGAGGCTGACTTTATCATTATGGATGAGCCTACCAACCACTTAGACTTAGACATGATTGAATGGCTTGAATCGTTTTTAGCATCAACAAACATAACGATGTTGCTTGTTACACACGACCGTTATTTTTTAGATGAAATATGTGATGAAATACTTGAACTTGAAGACGGGAAACTGTACAGACATAAGGGCAACTACAGCTACTATTTAGAGAAGAAAGCAGAGCGTGATGAAATGGAATCGGCAAACCTGCAGCGTTCAAAAAATCTATTTCGTACAGAATTGGATTGGATGCGAAAACAACCACGGGCACGTGGCACAAAATCAAAATCGCGGATAGATGCCTTTCATGTGCTTGAAGAAAAAACTAAAAAGAAAAATGAACAAGGTAATGTGGCACTTGACATCAACATTTCGAGAATAGGAAGTAAAATTCTGGAAATACACCACATCAGCAAATCGTATGGCGACCTGAAACTGATTGACAACTTTGACTACTCGCTGCGTAAAGGCGAGAAAATTGGAATTGTTGGCAGCAATGGTGCAGGAAAAAGTACACTGCTGAATATCATAATGGGAAAAGAGCCTTGCGATAAAGGTAAGATTGTGATGGGTGAAACTATTGTGCCCGGATATTTTGAGCAGCAATCGAAAAATATTTCAGATCAGAAGCGGGTTATTGAAGTGATTCGTGAAATTGCTGACTTTATTCCGATGAGTGGTGGACGAAAAATATCTGCATCGCAGTTGCTTGAACGTTTTCTATTTGACCCGTCCATGCATTTTCAGTATGTAGAAAAATTGAGTGGTGGCGAAAAACGCAGATTGTATTTGCTCACGGTGCTGATGAAAAACCCGAACCTTTTGATATTGGATGAGCCAACCAATGATTTAGATATACAGACACTTTCTGTTCTTGAAGATTATTTGGCATCGTTTGAAGGCTGTGTGATTATTGTAACGCACGATCGTTTTTTTATGGACAGGGTTGCAGACCACATCTGGGCATTTGAAGGAGATGGAAAAATCAGTGTTCTGAATGGCAATTACTATGACTACAGACAAATGCTGAAGGAGCAAAAAAGAGAGCAGAAAAAGGAAGCAGCAGCAGTAGTGAGAACAAAACCGGAAGAAACAACAGCGAATAAAAAACGCAAGCTTTCATTCAAAGAAAAGCAGGAGTACGAAAAGTTGGAGAATGACATTATGCTGCTTGAAGAGGAAAAAACAATGTTGGAACAACAGATGGGCGAAGCAGAACTTACACATGAAAAGTTAATGGAAGTAAGTAATCGCTTTCAGCAGGTGCTGCATGACATTGATGCAAAGACAATGCGTTGGATGGAACTTGCAGAAATAGGCTGATATTTACTTATGGTGTTTTAGTCAATATAAAACCATGCTGATAGCCTTTGTAATGATTGCAGATAAGGTAGTTTTTAATTTTACTTTCTGACTTACGTAAGTAAAAATGTTCAGGCAAAATACCGGAGTTTGTTGCAGCCTGACCAATAAGCCAAAGTGCCAATGCCGACACCGTTGGAAATTCACCAAAAAAATGTTTATATCTGATGATTGCAGATTGCTGAAAATGACTTTCAACAGCATAATGCAATGTTTCATTCCTGACATCGCCATTGTGACCTGAAACCAACATAGTTTCCGAAAGATTTAAAGCATGTTTATCGCAAAATTGTTTTAGCTGTTGTAAAACTTCGTCAACATCAGTACTGTGAAGTGTGCTTACGTCAACAATTTCTAACAGTGCACTTTCTGAATTGTTACTTACTGTAAACGCTGCACAACCCTCACCGGCAATGCTTCCTTCTGTTTTTGATTCATACAAACCATTTACAGGAATTTCGTTCTTATACCATCCACCCAAGCGTTCTATATTGTAATTATAGTCAGAAATTTCATCAATGCCACCGAGCAATAAGGTTGAGTTTTTATTTTCTACTAAATACATGAAAGCATCAAGCAAAGCATTTTCAAAAGCATTGCCACGGTGAACATGCGTTATGTTGTAGCCACGACATTGATGATTCATTCCAATGGTTGAAGCAATGGCATTGGGTGTGCTCTGCACAAAATTGGTTGGTGTTAATGTGCCTTCATCATACTGCACAATCTGATTAAGAAAACGAATACAATCTTCCATACCGCCATTTGCAGTACCTATTATTATTCCGTTTACAGGGTGATTTTCCAGATTGAGTTTGCTCACAGCACCGCAGGTCATGCGCACAGCTTTACCCATTCTTCGCAAAACGGCAGGTGCAATCATACTGTAAACAGGTTCGCGCGCCATAAGCTTTTCTGTTTGCAAGCTATGTTCTGAAAGATCTGTTTCGCCAAAAGTATTTCTGGCGCTGATGCATACTGAAGATTTAATGTAAATACCCATGATTTTGAAAAAGCAAGATTAAGAAATTTGGCTTCATCGAAAAGTACTTCTGCAAGCAAATTATTTAATTAACAATTTTGTTTTTATAAGCTTCCTTAATCTTTCATAATCTGCAACTGCCTATATGCAACGAAACTGTATTTTTGGCAGTCTTTATTTCAGCATTGCTGCTTTAAATTATTATGTATTCACTTTTCAAGAAAGAGATAAACAGTTTTCTTAATTCACTAATAGGATATATTTCCATTGCTGTTTTTTTAATTGTGATTGGATTATTTCTGTGGGTGTTTCCGGGCAACGACCTCAACATTGCAGACAGTGGTTATGCTGCCGTAGATAGTTTATTCAACATTACACCATGGGTTTACATGTTTTTGATTCCTGCCATAACCATGCGCATGTTTTCGGAAGAAAAACGTACAGGGACTTTGGAGATATTGCTTACCAAACCTTTAACAGAGTTTCAGATTGTATTGGCAAAATATTTATCAGGATTGGTATTGGTAATATTTTCATTGCTGCCAACATTGGTTTATGTGGTTACAGTTTATAAATATGCTGCACCCGTAGGAAATATTGATTTGGGTGGAATTGCAGGAAGTTATATAGGATTGTTTTTTCTGGCATCGGGATTTGTTGCCATTGGTGTTTTTGCTTCATCATTAGCAGATAATCAATTGGTAGCATTTATCATAGCCATGTTTTTATGCCTGCTATGCTACACAGGATTTCAGTCTGTTGCAACAATTCTGGCAACAGGTGTTGTTGCAAACCTGATAGATCAACTTGGTATTGTGGCACATTACAACTCAATGAGCAGAGGTGTTATTGACTCGCGCGATGTAATTTATTTTATCAGTTTGACAGCGTTATTTTTAGTGTTTACCCGATTAAAACTCGAAAGCAGGAAGTGGTGATATGAAGAAGAAGATACGCAGTGCCAACCTCTATCAGTTTTTGCTTTTGCTTTTAGTGATTGCAGGCCTCAATGCTGCCGGTAAATTTTTATTCTGGCGTTTTGACCTTACTACTGAAAAACGTTTTACCCTTTCGCCCACAACAAAAGAAAAACTAAAGCAACTTAAAGATATAGTATATGTAAAAGTTTATCTGACAGGTGATTTACCTGCAGGTTTTCAGAGGCTAAGTTCTGCAACACGCGACATGCTGATGGAAATGAAGAGCTATGCAGGCTCAAATCTTGAGTTTGATTTTATTGACCCATCGGCATTAGCAGACAGCAAGCAACGTAATGAGCTTTTTAATCAACTTGCAGACAAAGGGCTTCAACCAACCAATATCTCTGAGCGAAATGCAGAAGGCACATCAGAAAGAATTTTGTTTCCGGGAGCAATACTTAACTACCTTTCTAAAGAGCAACCACTACTACTGCTGAAAGATAGAATGGGTGCATCTGCAGAAGAGATGGTGAACACTTCTATTCAGAATCTGGAATATGAAATTATTAATGCCATTTCTAAAATTTCGACAAGAAAGCCAGCGACAATTGGTATTTTACATGGTCAGGGAGAATTGGACAAACCTTATCTGGCTGATTTTTATAAATCTGTATCTGCCTCCTACCCTACGCATTATGTGCAAATAAAAAATCAGCTCAATGCTTTACAAGATTATGATTGTTTGGTAATCGCAAAGCCTGACTCTGCATTTGATGAAAAAGATAAGTTTATAATAGATCAGTTTATCATGCGTGGCGGCAAGGTTCTTTGGTTGCTCGATATGATGAGTGCTGATATGGATAGTTTAGCAAGAAAAAACGAATTCATTGCTATTCCTAAAGAACTGAATCTTGATGACATGTTGTTTCGTTATGGTGTAAGACTGAATAAAGACTTGGTAATGGATTTACAGTCGGTACCGATTCCTATACTGACAGGATATGTAGGTAACAGACCACAGAATTCTTTGTTGCCCTGGTTTTATTATCCTTTGGTGACTCCAACATCAAAACATCCTATTGTAAATAATCTAAATGCCATACGCTTTGCATTTGCCGGAAGCATTGACACCATTGTTTCTGCGCACATTAAAAAAACTATATTGTTACAAAGTTCGCACTACTGCAAGACAGTTCAATCACCGGCAGTGGTAGATTTAAATATCCTGCGCAAAGATCCTGATGAAAAAGAATATCGTAACCCACCTGTAAATCTTGCCGTTTTGCTTGAAGGTTCATTCCGCTCTAATTTTGCAAACAGAATTCCATATCAGATTGCAACAGACAGCACCATAGGATTTAAAGCAGATGGTAAACCAACGAGCATGATTGTGATTTCTGATGGTGATGTTATCCGTAATGATTATAAACGTAGCAGCAATACGGTTTATCCGCTTGGGATGGATCGTTATACCGGACAGTTTTACGGAAATAAAAATCTATTGCTAAATTGTATTGATTATTTATGCGATAATTCCGGATTGATGGCTCTTAGAGCAAAAGAATTTAAACTGCGCCTGTTAGATAAAACACGATTTGACCCTGATAAAAAAATGCTGCAAATAGTAAATGTTGCATTGCCTGTTCTTTTAATAATTCTTTTCGCAATGATTAAGTTGTTGATGCGGAAAAAGAAATTCTCCTGATAGAATAATGAATAAAAACCGAATTTTACTTCTCATAGTTGTGTTGTTGCTTTCTGTAACCGGATATTATTATTTCAACAACAGCGATAGTACAATTAAAAAAGAACTGCGCGATTTTGCAGTTGCCGATACTTCTTCAATTGATAAAATGTTTCTGGCTGATAAAAAAGGAAACAAAGCTTTGCTGGAAAGAAAAGGCCCTGCCCTCTGGACTATTAACGGTAAATATCCTGCACGTCAGGATGCAATTAATTTTTTGCTCAAAACAATAAAACAAATTGAAGTACGAAGTCCTGTTGGTAAAGCTGCCCTGCAAAACGTACTGAAAGAGTTGAGCAGCACAGGAACAAAAATTGAGATTTACAGCAAAGGCGATAAACTGAAAACTTATTACGTTGGCGGACCAACACAGGATATGCTTGGCACCTTTATGTATCTTGAAAATTCTACCGTACCCTTTGTGATTCATATTCCGGGCTTTAACGGATACCTTACACCTCGTTATTTTGCCAGTGCCGATGAATGGCGCAGCCGCATTATTTTTCAATATGGCGAAGGGCAAATTGCTTCTGTTATGGTTCAGAATAACCAACATCCCGATGAGTCTTTCAGAATAAAAAAAGATGATGATCATTATGTTTATTATTCAAGCCTGACTGCAACTGCACCGGCAGAAATTTTTCAATCTCAGTTAGTTGCATACTTAGCAAAATACCAGCTTATAGGATTTGAGCGGCCAACCTACGACCTTGATGTTGCCTATCGCGATTCGTTATTAAAGACAGGGCCTGTCAGAATACTTGAAGTTGAAGGTGTTGATGGCAAAAAAGATAAAATTGAAATGTATCTGAAGCCTGTTGACACGGGAACCATGACCAGTGTTGATGAAAGAACAGGCCTTTTGCGCGAATTTGACCCTGACAGAATGTATGCCTCTTGGAATAACGACACCAATTTGATTGTGGTTCAGTATCATGTATTTGACAAACTATTTAGTAAACCCGACAGAATCAAGGGGTTCGGTAGTCTTTAATTTTTCTTTAATTTAGCCTTCACAAAGTTCCATCTGATTATATTTGCCACCTAACTTTTGATATTTATGAAACTAATTGTTTCCAGCCTTGTACTTCAAAAACATTTACAATCTATCAGCGGGGTTTTAACCACTAACTCTCCCCTGCCGATTTTAGACAATTTTCTGTTTGCCGTTAATGGCAGTGAGCTTACTTTATCAGCTTCTGACCTTGAAACAACAATAACCACAAGACTTAAAGTTGAATCTAAAGACAAAGGCATTATTGCCATCCCGGGTAAAATTCTGCTCGACATCTTAAAAACTTTTAATGAGCAGCCGCTTACTTTTACCATCAATGAAAAAAACCATACCATTGAGATAAGCTCAGATTATGGAAAGTATAAACTCAATGGTCAGAATGGTGAAGACTTTCCGCGCATACCGGTTCTCGAAAAAAGTAACCACATTGAATTGCCATCATCTGTTTTGCATGAGGCGATAAATAAAACCATTTTTGCTACGGGCAATGATGACTTGCGCCCTGTAATGTCAGGTGTATTTTGTCAGCTTTCGCAGGACAGCACCATTTTTGTTGCTACTGATGCACATCGTTTGGTGCGCTATCGCAGAACAGATATAAAGTCAAAAGAAGCAGGCTCATTTATTCTACCTAAAAAGCCGTTGAACCTTCTGAAAAATATTTTACCTCAGGAAGAAACACGCGTAAAGGTTGACTATAACGAAGCCAATGCATTTTTCAGTTTTGACAACTATGATTTGATTTGCCGTTTGATTGATGGACGTTATCCGAACTACGAAGCAGTAATTCCTGTTGACAATCCAAATGTTTTAACTGTTGACAGAGTTGCATTTCTGAACTCGATAAAACGTGTTTCTATTTTTTCAAACAAGACAACTTATCAGGTAAAACTTGCAATAAAGGGAAGCGAATTGGCAATTTCTGCTGAAGATGTAGATTATGCCAACGAAGCCAATGAGCGTTTAACCTGCTCTTATGATGGATCTGATATGGACATTGCATTTAATGCGCGTTTTCTTGCAGATATTGTTTCAAATCTTGACACCGAAGAGATTCATCTGCACATGTCATTGTCGAACCGTGCCGGATTATTAACTCCCGGAAAAGACCATACCAATGCAGCAGAAGATATTCTGATGCTCATTATGCCTGTTATGCTTGGCTGATAAATTTTTTTGCCGGTTTATATTGTTAAGAATGTAAATTTTTATGTGTTACAATATTGCAATAATGGAAACCCGGCAGCAAAAATATGCCGAACGTTATAAGGATGTTATTGGAGCATCATTCAGCTTTGAAACAGCACAACCTGAATTACCACTTTACTATTTTGTCAGTGGATTTGCACATCCGTTTTTACCAGTAATCAAACATGATGGACTATTTTTATTTGAATGGGGACTCATACCCTCATGGATAAAAGATGCTAAAGGCGCTTCGGAAATAAGAACTAAAACACTCAATGCCGTTGGTGAAACAGTTTTCGAAAAACCATCATTCAGGAAAAGTATTGTTAGCAATCGTTGTTTGCTTGGTGTTTCAGGCTTTTTTGAATGGCGCGATGTAAACAAAAAGAAATATCCTTATTTTATTAAAACAAACAACTCTGAATTATTTTCTCTTGGCTGCATTTATGAAACCTGGGTTGATAAAAACACCGGTGAATTACATAATACTTTCAGCATCATCACTACTGTGGCAAATCCACTGATGGAAAAAATACATAACGTAAAAAAAAGGATGCCGTTGATAATTGCAGAAGAAGATGAAAGGAAGTGGGTGGATCCAAGCACAGGTATTGACGAAATTAGATCACTGATTAAACCATATAATGAATCTGAAATGACGGCCTATACCATTTCGCAGGCAGCAAACAGTGCAAGGGCTAATCGTAATGTTCCGGAGATTTTAAATGCAGTAAATTACCCGGAATTGGCACTCTTGGATACAATCTGAAATTATTGACCAAATAAATTTCTGACTTCTGCAATTTTTCTTCTTGAAACTTCGATGGCAGAATTATCACTCAGCACCAATTTGTTTTCGTTTTCAAATGACCTTATATATTTTTTGTTGACTAAATGCGCTCTGTGTACTCTGATGAAATTATAACTGTTAAGTAAATCGTCAAACTCTTTTAATGTTTTTGATGATAGAACAACCTCTTTATTGCCACAAGTAATCTTAGTATAATTTCCATCAGCTTCGCATCTGATAATTTCATCGGGAAGGAGAAAATATGTTTTATTTGAAGTGTTAACGGCCAATCGGAACAGCTTATCTTCTTCTGACTTAATATTCCTGATAAAATTATTTATGACAGATTTTCTGTCGTACTCGCTTTTCTGTCTGTCGAGAAATTTCTGCACTGCACTTTTAAATTCTTCTTTATTCAGAGGTTTTAGCAAATAATCTAATGCCGAAAATTTAATTGCTTTAATTGCATATTGGTCAAAAGCTGTAACAAAAATTATTTCAAAGTCATGTTCCTGTATTTTCTCAAGCAAATCAAAACCATTACTGTCTGGCATTTCAACATCTAAAAAAATCAAATCAGGTTTGTGAAAATAAATCTGCTTTAGTGCTTCTGCTGCATTAGCTACTTCAGCAACTAATGTAATTTGAGGGAAGTATTTTGTTATCAATAATTTTATCTGCTCTCTACCGAACATTTCATCATCAACCACAATTGCCTTTATATTTTTCACCTCACTAATGTAATTATTGTACAAATATATTTTTAGCCGGCAGAATTATTTACTTTCCATAGCTTTAAAGAATCAACCATTGTCATACATTGCCTTCTTATAAGTAATACAACAGGCATTAACTTGTTTTTCTTTATAGTTTCTCTCTGCTTTTCGAGTTCTGAAATTTTTTGCACACAGTCATTCAAACCAACAGAAGCAATGAGAGGTTTAATGCTGTGTAATAAGACAATTACATGTTTCTCTTCATCTCCTTTTAAAGAAATTTCAATCTCATTAAAAACCTCAGGGATTCTTTGGAGATACATATCAACATAACGCAACATCTCCTGAATATCGCCATCAGTAAAGTCTCTCAGATATGCTAAATCAACTGAAGATGCAATTGGCGCAACCTTAATTCTGCTGTCAATTTTCTGTTCATCAACATCACCTTTAAACCGGTTTATTACATCCGTCAGTTCAGAAATTTTAAAAGGTTTTGAAAGATAGTCGTTCATACCTGCGGCAATACATTTCTCTGCTTCATGTTGCGATACATTTGCAGTGAGTGCAACTATCGGAATTTCTCCAACTGATTCTTTAAGCTCATTCCGAATAATCTGAGTAATTTCATACCCATCCATTTCAGGCATTGAAATGTCCATTAAAATCAGGTTGAACTTTTGGTTTTTCAGTATTTCTATTGCATCCCTTCCATTTCCAACAATTTGCAATTTTATATCACGCATTTTCTTTGAAAGTGCATCTTTAACTAGTATCTGATTAAACTCATTATCTTCAATCAGCAAAACAGAAAACGCATCTTTATCAATTATCAACTGAATGGGAACTTGCTCAGATTTATTCGTCTCTGCTAAAGCATCTGCAACTTCTACTTCTATTGTAAAGGAGAATATTGTGCCCTGATTTTCTACACTACTAACCTCTATATTCCCACCCATTAACTGAACAAGACTTTGCGAAATCGTCAAACCAAGACCTGTACCACCATATTTTCTAGAATTTCCTGCATATGTTTGCTGAAAAGATTCAAATATTTTTTCTTGCTGACCAGCAGGTATTCCAATACCACTATCCGATACTTCAAAAAGAAGATCACAATAATTTAGTCCATGCTTTTGTGATGCTCTTACTTGATTAATTGAAACAATAACAAATCCACGTTCAGTAAATTTAATTGCATTTCCAACTAAATTTATAAGTACTTGTGTGATACGAAAGGGATCTGCTATGATTAATTCAGGCACATTTTCTCCTACAGAAAATTTCAAATCGAGTTCTTTACTCGCAGCTTTATGAGAAAAAGTCTGATAAACATGATTAATAGTTTCTCTGAATCTGAATGGAGTTTTTTCAATCTCCATTTTACCGGCTTCTATTTTTGATAAATCAAGAATATCATTAATAATGACCAACAAACTTTCTGACGATTGTTTAATGACTTGTAAATACTTACTACTTTGCTCATCTTGCTTAGTTTCCTGCAACAATTCAGTCATTCCGAAAATGGCATTTAATGGCGTTCTGATTTCATGACTCATATTAGCCAGAAATTGTTGCTTAAATTTTTCACTGCGTTCAGCACGCTCTTTCTCCTGTGCAATGATGATGTTTTTCTGCTCTAGCTGCTGTGCTGCCCTTTTCTTTAATGAAAAACGGTTATACAGATTTAACAAGATGAGAAATAGCATCACTGCTCCTACAATAAAAATATTCTTTAGTTGTCGTTGCCATTCGGCATTCGATTTCTCAATAGCCTTATCTCTATTGAGTATTTCAATCATTTTATCTTTCTGCTCAGTTTCGAATTTTGTTTTTATCTCATCAAGTCGGGCTTGCTGCTTTGTTTCATTGATAGTGTCTTTAATTTCCGCTGCTTGCTTAAAAGTCAGATATGCATTCTGATAATCATGTTTCATTGCATACAACTCACTTAACGAATTTAGTGTCTGTAATTGTAAAGTTTGAAATCTATTGCTATCTGCTATCTGCAAAGCCATTTTCATATAAATGATTGCAGAATTTATTTTACCATATTTCCTGTAAGCATCTCCTATCAAGGTAAGTTCATAACATAAATCATTCTGGCTGCCTGACTTTTCAAAATTCTCTCTGGCGAACTCAAATTGCTTCAATGCCATATCAAAATTTCCTTGTTTGAGATAAATACTTCCAATACTCTCTGCTGCATAGGCCGTTCCACTTATGTTAGATAACTTTTGATACATAGCAGAAGATTGATTCAGGTAATGAAATGCACTATCATACATTTCTAAACCAAGATATGCATTACCAATTCCATTTATGCAATCAGCCAGTTTATTACTATCATTTATCTGCTCATTTAGTGCTGCAGCTTCTCTAAAATAAGGAATGGCCTTATTATATTCTCCTTGGCTGTTATACACAATGCCTATAGAATATAATCCTGCCGGCTTTCGAATAGCATCAGTACATGCATTGGATAAATCAACACTCTTCAGATAATACTCTAAGGCATCAGCATATAAACTCTGATTAAAGTATGTGCTGCCGATATTGGATAATACTACTGCCACATTACATTTATCATTGGTCTGTTCAAAATATTGAAGAGCTAATGTAAGATGCTTCTTTGCTTTAGTATAATCTCCCTTACGAGAATAACACCAACCTAAGCTATTATAACTATCACCAATGCCCTTTAAAAACTTGATTCTTTGTGCAATCTCAAGTCCCTTTTTACCATAGTATATTCCACTGTCCGTATTTGCAATACTGTAATTAAAACATAAATCACGATAGGCTTCCACTCTTGCAGAATCAGTAGTAGCCGTTTGAAGATTATTTAAAAAAACAGGAATTCTAGATGCATCCTGCGCATAAACAGAAATTAACGGATAAAAAGTCAGTAAAATAAAAATAACAAAACGCATCATCTATAATTAGTTGCCAAATGAGTTACCAAAGTAAGAAAACTTTTAATAGAATACTTACCGTTTAATAATTAAACACAACCATTCAATAAGTTAATGCAATATGTATATCATATAGCAACTAATATTGGATTATAAATTCTTTCAAAAAATATGTTTAACTATTAAAAACAAAAAATATGAAACTCCTTTACACCTTAGCACTTTCACTTTTTACCGCACATTTAACATTTGCTCAATTCAGTAGCGATCCCTCACAACCAATGCCGGTCTGCAATGCTGCACATGGACAATCTAACGTGATTAGTCTTCCTGATGGTAATGATGGAAATTATCTTTTCTGGCTCGACAACAGAGGATCTGTTAATACAACAATTTATGCGCTCTATGGTCAGCATTTAGATTCCGGTGGAAATCCTTTATGGGCAAACAATGGTAAAGTGATTCTTGATAAAGATACTGTTTCAATAAAATCATTCAATTGTGTATTGTTTGATGGTGGTATTTTAGTTACTTGGGTACAAGGTCAGAATTCATATAATGATTCAATGTTTGTAAAGAAAATCAACCCTTCAGGCAATGATGTTTGGGCACAGCCAACTTTAATTGAATCGACAAATTTTTCGGCTTCAATTTTAGGAATTGAAACTTATGGGATAAAGGCAATCCCCAATGACTCCGGTGCATTTATTAACTATAGTGTAGTTTATATAGGTGGATCAAGCGGAATTAAATTTAATCGGATTAATTTCAACGGAGTAAAACAATGGGCTGCCTCAAAAACAAATTCCTTGCCCGGCTATACTTTCTTTACTTATCCGGGAATACAAAACACTTTCTATTCATTATCCAGAGGAAATGGAATGGGATCAGGAATTTATATTCAAAAATATAATATGCAAAGTGTACCACAATGGGCAAATCCGGTAGATATTTCTCAAGGTGTTTCAGGAAATGGACTTGCAGGGAATTGCAAATTCCTGACAGATAACTCAGGAAATTCTTATGTAGTTTGGGATAGTTATTCATCTGCCGATATCCTTCTGACTAAGATTGATGCTGCCGGTAATTTTGCATGGACTCCATCATATAAATCAGTTGTTAACTTGGCAAATACTTTACAAGGCAGATCAGATGCTGTTTTAAATAACAACAACTTGTTTATCACTTGGAGCGATAACAGAATTACTGGTCAGGCTACAGCTTTTACACAAAAGTATAATGCAAGCGGTGCTGCACAGTGGATAGCCAATGGAGTACAATTAGGGGTAATCAACTCCAATTATTGTTATCCAAAAATAGCATATAGTGACAGTGGCTCTGTAGCCATAGCATATATTATGGGAGCACCTTGGGAATTATATGTACAACGTGTTCGAAGCAATGGTACTTTAACTTGGAGCGGCAGTGGTAAAATACTTGCAAGTGACCATAGTTTCATCAACTATGCAGACTATACCATCACTTCTGATTCAAATGGATGTAATGCTGTTTTTTGGCATGAATCAAGTACAGGAGATTTATATGGTGCAAAAGTTTGCAGTGATGGTACGCTTGTAACTGTTGCAGAACTATTAAATAAAGAAGTTAAAATATTTCCGAATCCGACAGCAGATCAAATTAATATTGAGTTGGGCTCATCGAACCTGATTAATGAAATTGAAATTCTTGATATGCAGGGGAGAATATTAAAAACTGTGATTATTGAAAACGGACAGCAGTACCAAACGCTTAATGTAAATGAATTTTCAAAAGGTGTTTATCTGATAAAGATAAAAGCAGGTAATGAAAGTATCATCAAAAAAGTTATTATTAAATAGCCTTTAACCAAAACAGCAAAACTCCGGCATAAAGCCGGAGTTTTAAATATAATAACGTCCATGTCAAAACAACCTCCAAAAATTAATCATGAAATAATTCGTGAAAGGGCATTAGATCGAATTTTATTTATTCTTGAAATTGCTTTGGTTATTACCTTAATAGCCTTATGTGGTGTAATTATTACTTCACTTTGAGAAATTAATGTATAAGTTAAATTCTACAAGAAATCATTACGAGATTTTAAGAGAAACTTATGTTAAATTACGATTTAAGGTTTAAGCTACATGTGCCAAACATAAATGTTATAAAAGTATTTATATACTTCTTTTGGATTCCTAAGAAATAGTTTATACGTTTGCACTACCTAATGTAGTTTAACGGATACATGGTAGCATGTTTTATATTTTATGCACCTGTAACCCATAAAAAGGTTATATTACATCAACGGGAAATTGTTTTTGGAGGCAACCAAAATTCCGCTGGCTTGATGGCAATGCTTTGCCCCATTTTAAGAGGTAAAAAATGTCATAGATTCTTCAAAAATCTACAACTTTTCTCTACTCAATTTATTCATTCAGGAATTCGGATTAACAAACCTATACAAGTTAATCTTAATCATCATATACATCACATTCACTTTAATTATTTAAACTAAAAGTTATGCAACAACATTCCATTATGTTATTTTTTATGCTGCTTGTTGGTATTGGCACTATATTTTTTGTGTCAATCTTTATGTCTTCACTCAAAGCTGACAATGATTCAACAGGTGTAAAGAACCTGTTAAAAAAACGTTTTTGGTTTACCTTAATTCTCATTGTTGTACTTGGCATTTTTGCTGCAGCAACTTTACCAAAATCCCCATACTTCACTTATGCGAATGAAACACCTTCAACTGTGATTCATGTTGGCACAATGCAATTTTCATTTTTTCTTTCCACTAAACCCATTGACCCTAAAAGTCCAAGTGGAGAAACAATTGAAATCCCGCACGACCAACTCGTAGAATTCAGAGTAACAAGTTTTGATGTCAATCATGGATTTGCTGTTTACGATCCTTCAATGCGATTGATTACTCAGGTACAGGCAATGCCCGGCTATGTCAACAACCTACGCTATAAATTTACTGAACCTGGCGAGTATCACATTTTTTGCCTTGAGTTTTGTGGCACAGGGCATCCCGTTATGCAAACAACATTTAAAGTTATTTAATAAAAAAATTAAATCATGAATATAGATTCACTTAAGCTTAAAAAAATAAGCGCACTTTGGATAATTGTCATTCTTGTACTTTTTATTGCAAGTATTGTACTTGGAATTCTTATGAGGCTCAATCAGGGAAAAGTTATTGAACAATCGCCACTTACTTTCTATACAAACATGACAACACATGGTTTAACCATGATTGGGATTTGGTTTGCTGCAGGAATGGTTGCCGTAAACTATCTTTTACAACGGTATGTGAAGACAAGTTATGGTGTTAACTTGTTTGCCTTTATTCTTACTGTTATTGGTGTTGTAATGCTTTGGGTAACTACCTATGCAGGTAAGTTTAGCACAGGCTGGACTTTTCTCTATCCATTACCATTCAGAGATCTCGGTTCGGAGAGTTGGTCAACACCGTTGTTTCTTATTTCGTTAACAATATTAGGTGTAGGATGGCTGGTGTGGAGTGTTAGTCTGATGGCTCAGATTTTTAAAAAATATACATTGGCCCAAGCCTTTGCATGGCAACATTTCAAAAGTAATCCAACTGTAGAGACACCACCTTTTATATTGATAACAACAGTGACATTAGTTGGTGTCATTGCCTCGTTAATTGCAGCAGTAATTGTTATTGTATTGTATTTCGCAGAATATTTCTCTCATGGAGATTTTGTCAATGATGCTTTGCTGATGAAAAACCTGATCTATTTCTTTGGTCATACCATTGCAAACGAAATGCTTTATTTAGGCTTGGCTGTTATCTATGAAATTTTTGGAGAAGTAAGCGACAGGCCAAAATGGAAAATGACCTGGTATATTTCATTGGCATGGAATTGTGCAATGGTATTTATTTTAACTGCATTTTTTCATCACCTATACATGGACTTTGTGCAACCACAGGCTTTGCAAATTGTTGGACAATTGGCCTCATATCTTGCAAGTATTCCATCTGCTGCTGTGACGGTTTTCAGTATTGTAGCAGCAGTTTATGGAGTTAAGGTAAGATGGTCTATTGTAAACCTATTGTTCTTTCTTGGTGTTGCCGGATGGGTAATTGGTGGCTTAGGGGCTGTCATTGATGCAACTATTTCAAATAATATTATGCTGCATAATACGCTTTGGGTTCCTGCACACTTTCATACCTACAATGCCATGGGAAACGTTTTGTTTAGCATCGGTTTCTTTTACTGGTTCTCTACGCAATATGTTGACAAATTAGTTTTAAGTAAGCTTACAAAATACACTTTAACACTTCTAATTGTCGGTGGCATTGGCTTCTTAATGGCATTCTATGTGGCCGGTGCAAATTCAATTCCAAGAAGATATAGTACATATCCTGTTGAACTCACATCAGGGCCTTATCTTGCTAAGGTAGGTGCTTTGTTTGCAACAATATATCTTATCGCTATTTTGATATTCTTTTATAATATTGCTAAACGATGTTTCGTTATTTTGTCTGCTTCTTCGCGCTAACATGTTTTAGCTTTTTAGGTTATGCTAATGATAATCACTCTGACTTCAGGGAAGAGCAGAATCTTTACGGAAAAATTTATAACGCACCACTCGGAATTGTTGGTAATAATAAAGTATCTTCTGTTGAAGAATTATATAATCAGAAACCATTAATCATAGCTTTAGTTTTTACAAGATGTTATGGCATCTGCAATCCATTCTTACTTCAATTGAGCGAAAATATAAAGCATCTACAAAGCAATTCAGATTTTAATATTTTAGTTATAAGTTTTGATCCAAGAGATAACCTTCAGGATATGACTAATCTTTCAAAGCAATATGGCCTTGAGAATAATCTTCAATGGAACTTTGCAATAACCGATAGTATTGATGCATTTATTAATTCCATAGGATTTATTCCGAAATGGGATAGCGTTATCAAACAGTTTGACCACGATGCTTTGCTGGTTGGTGTAAATGAGAAAGGGCTTATAACTAAAAATCTTTTGGGAATCAGAATTGTGGAAGACGTACATAAAATGATAAGCAGCATTAATAATGTATTTACTCCCTCCTACCGTTTACCAACAAAAAGTAATATATTTTCATGCTTTAACTACGATCCGAAAACACAAACAAACAGACCTGGCTTAGGACTTTTATTTGTAGCCTTGCCTGCAATCATAACTTTTCTTATTGTTACAATAATTGTTATTAAATCAAAGAGAACAGTTTCTTAGAATTTTAAACACACTTTTTGTCACTTAAAATAAATTATCGGAACTATAAAACCATAATCAATGCAATTTTGTTTTCTGATATGAAGTTTAAAAATTAAAACAGTTATGTCATCAGTAAAAATAAAACGGATTTATGAAGCACCGGACAAAAGTGATGGTTATAGAATGTTGATTGACAGGCTATGGCCAAGAGGTGTTAAAAAAGAAAATGCTGCCATTGATGAATGGAATAAAGATATTGCATCATCTTCAGAGCTAAGAGAATGGTTTGGTCACGACCCTGAAAAATTCAAAGAATTTACAGCTCGTTATACAAAAGAACTTCACAACAAGAATGATGAATTAAAGCAAATAGCCGGAATTGCAAAAAAGCAAAACTTGACGTTACTTTATGGCGCAAAAGATACAGAGCACAACCAAGCTGTAGTTTTACAAAAAGTATTGAGTAAAATGATATGAGCACCAAACCAATTAAGCGACATGAGGCAATACAGTCCATAAGCAGAGAACATTATCAAGGATTACTTTTTGGTTCTAAAATCAGGATGGGGCTTAAAAAACAAATAGAGCCTGACCGAATGGCAAAGTACGCTGTTTGGTTTTATAAAGAACATCTCATTCCTCACTTTGAAATAGAAGAGAAATATTTATTTCCGGTTATGAGCCCTGAAAATGAAATGATTCAAAGAGTACTTAAAGAACATCGCATGCTTGCTGATTTATGTAAATCAGAATTGGAATTGGCTACAAACAGCAAACTTGAATTACTCGAAAAAACATTGGAAGCCCACATTCGCTTTGAAGAGAGAGTACTCTTTAAAGAAATTGAATCTATTGCTACATCTGAACAGCTCGAACTGATAAACAAACATCATAAAGAGGAAAAGTTTGTTGACAATTTATCTGACCCATTCTGGAAGTAACACCTACTCATAATTTCAATGAACAACATGTTGCACTCAAACATACAAACAGAAAATATTTTAGTTGCCAGAAATACACGCCCGACAAGCATGCGTATTTTAGTTTACAATTTCCTTGCAAAACAACAAGCTGCATTATCTATCACTGAGATTGAGAAACATTTTCAGCATGCTGACAGAATTACAATCTATCGTACTTTAAAAACATTTGAGGAGAAAGGCATTATACATAGCATTCAGGAAGATAATATAACCAAATATACTTTATGTGGATCTGCTTGTTCAGAACATACCCACTACGATCAACATCTTCACTTTTATTGTAAGTCTTGCAAACAAACTACCTGCAAAACCGATATTGCCATTCCGCTAAACAACATTACCGGATTTAAAATTGACGATATAACATTTTTTGCAAGAGGTATTTGCGAAAAATGCATTAACCCGACTTTGCAATAGGATTGCATTGACATCTGCCATAATTTTGTATTCAGAAAATATATGGCATGACGCATAAACACATTTACGACTCCAGCGGAAAACAACTTTGTTGTACTCTTGAAGATAATATTTATGAAAATGCAGGTCGTGTTGATTTGAAAGAAAATCACGATCACAATGATCATGACCATACGCATCATGAGTCCGGTATGTTTTCAATATATCTGCCCGGATTAGTTTCTTTAGTGCTTCTTCTGGCAGGAATGCATTTTGATTATTGGAATACCTTCTCCTGGTTTAATGGGTGGATTCGTTTAGTTTGGTATATAATAGCCTATATCCCGGTTGGATTTCCTGTAATCAAGGAAGCTTATATTGGAATTACAAAAGGAAATATTTTTTCTGAGTTTTTTCTGATGACAATAGCTACCGTTGGTGCATTTGCAATAAAAGAATATCCTGAAGGTGTTGCTGTAATGTTATTCTATGCTGTGGGAGAATTACTTCAGACAATGGCTGTAAGAAGAGCAAAATCAAATATTAAAACCTTACTTGATCAACGTCCTGATGTTGCAACAGTATTACGAAATAGTAACACTGTTTCTGTAGATGCTAACGATGTTGGCATTGGCGAAGTAATACTTTTAAAACCAGGCGAAAAGTTAGCACTTGATGGTATTTTACTTTCTGATAACGGAACTTTTAACACTGCTGCACTAACAGGAGAGAGTATGCCCGATGCAAAAGTGAAAGGAGCTTCAGTTCTTGCAGGCATGATTAACCTTAATACTGTTGTAAAAATTAAAGTCACAGCCGCTTATGAAGATAGCAAGTTGAGCAAGATGCTTGAATTAATTCAAAATGCATCTGCACAGAAAGCTCCCACTGAATTATTCATCAGAAAATTTGCAAAAGTTTATACCCCTATTGTTGTTGGACTTGCTGTTGCCATCACTTTATTGCCCTACTTTTTTGCTCATGAGTATATTTTTCGTGATTGGTTTTACAGAGCTTTAATATTTTTAGTCATATCATGTCCTTGTGCATTGGTAATAAGTATTCCTTTAGGATACTTTGGAGGCATTGGCGCTGCCGGCCGGAATGGTATTTTGGTTAAAGGCAGTAATTATTTAGATGTACTTGCATCGGTGCAGCATGTTGTGATGGACAAAACCGGAACAATTACTGAAGGCGTATTTAAAGTTCAGGAAGCTTTAATTTTTCCGGAAGAAAATAGAAATAAAATTTTGCAAATGGTTAATGCGCTTGAAAAACACAGTACACATCCTGTTGCAACAGCCATTCACAACTATGTTTCAAATACCTCAACAATTGAACTGGAAAAGGTAGAGGAAATTTCAGGTCATGGAATGAAAGCATTTGTTAATGGCAAAGAGTTGTTAGTAGGAAATTTCAAGCTTTTATCCTTACATAACATATCATTTAATGTTGATCCTGCTACCATAAAGCATACCGTCATTGCCATTGCTTTTGATAGAAAATTTGCAGGCTACATCATCATTGCAGATAGCATTAAAACCGATGCTGCCGCTGCCATACAAAAATTAAAACAGATGCATGTAGATGTTACGATGTTGAGTGGTGATAAAACAACTGTTGTAAATTCAGTTGCTGAGCAAACAGCAATTTCTCATGCTTATGGTGAGTTACTGCCTGAGGATAAAGTTGAAAAAGTTAAATCCATAATCAATCAAAAACAAACAGTAGCTTTTGTTGGTGATGGTGTTAATGATGCACCCGTTATTGCATTAAGTCATGTTGGTATTGCAATGGGTGGACTTGGCAGCGATACTACTATTGAAACTGCAGATGTTGTAATTCAGGATGACAACCCGATTAAAATTCCTTTAGCAATAAATATTGGAAAGCAAACAAAGAAAGTGGTCTGGCAAAATATCACTATGGCGTTTGTAATAAAAGCAATAGTTTTAATATTAGGCTCAGGTGGATTGGCAACTATGTGGGAAGCAGTGTTTGCAGATGTTGGTGTTGCACTATTAGCAATCATCAATGCAATGCGTTTATTAAAAATGAGATTCGATTAGTATTAACGAATCAGCCAATAATATAAACCTATTTAGAAAGAATTAATCAGTAAAAAATGTTTTTAGTTCTTTCGAACAACACCCATAGAACAGAATTTATCAATTCTGTTGTTAACCCTGTCAGCATCAGATACAGTAAGTAAGGCACCTAACTGAACATTAATTTCTTTTTTTACGGTTGCAAAAATTTCTTCCGGATTACTATGTGCACCACCTGCTGGTTCTTTAATAATGCCATCAATTAATTTTAAATCGAGCATGTCATTGGCAGTAAGTTTAAGCGCATTGGCTGCCTTTTCTTTATTATCCCAGTTGCGCCATAAAATACTGGAACATGACTCAGGCGAAATTACAGAGTACCATGTGTTTTCAAGCATCATTACTTTATCGCCTACACCAATTCCTAATGCACCACCGGATGCACCTTCGCCAATGATAATACAAATAACAGGCACCTTTAAAATTGACATTTCATAAAGATTGCGAGCAATAGCTTCACCCTGTCCGCGTTCTTCTGCTTCAAGTCCGGGATAGGCACCCGGAGTGTCAATGAAAGTAACAATGGGCTTATTAAACTTTTCAGCAAGTTTAAACAGACGTAATGCTTTTCTATAACCTTCCGGGTTGGGCATACCGAAGTTACGATATTGCCTGGACTTTGTATTGTGTCCCTTTTGCTGACCAACAAACATAATTGTTCTTCCATCAACAGTACCAAAACCTCCTATCATTGCTTTATCGTCCTTAACATTTCTGTCACCATGCAATTCAATAAAAGTATTGTCGGTAATAGCATTTATATAATCGAGAGAATACGGTCTGTCCGGGTGACGACTTAATTGAACACGTTGCCACGGTGTCAGGTTTGAATAGATTTGCTTTTTTGCTACCTGAATTTTTTCCTCAATCTCAGTTAAAAGATTGTTTACATCTATTTTTCCTTTATTGCCTATTTGTTTTGTTTTTTCCAATTGTTCGTATAACTCTTCAATTGGCTTTTCAAAATCAAGATAATTGGACATGTTTTCTTTTTATTTGCAATGACAAAAGTAGCATAATTTGATTATGTCTGATGATTGTTAAAACTTATCGAAAATTTATCTTTGCCGGCACTTATGCTTAATTTTCCAAATGCCAAAATTAATCTCGGGTTATTTATAACCTCTCGTTTTGACGATGGTTATCATGCATTGGAAACATTGTTCTATCCTATCAACTGGTGCGATATTTTAGAAATAACTGAGAATAAAAATTATAGCAAATCACAACCTAAAGTAAATTTATATATATCAGGATTGGCAGTTGATGGGCCTACTGATCAGAATTTATGCAGCAAAGCCTATCACCTTCTAAAAGAAAAATTCAATCTTCCACCTGTAAATATATTTCTGCATAAACAAATACCAACCGGTGCTGGACTTGGTGGCGGATCATCCGATGGTGCACACACACTACTCCTTTTGAATAAATTGTTTGATTTAAAACTGAGTAATGAAGATCTCTCTGTATTTGCCTTAAATCTGGGTTCTGATTGTCCTTTTTTTATCTCCAACAAACCATCATTTGCCTTTTCAAAAGGTGAAATATTAAAACCTGCACCAACAGTATTAGAGGGTAATTTTATAGTTGTAATAAAACCTTCTGTTTCTGTATCAACAGCTATGGCATACAGTCAGGTCAAACCTGATAAGCCCAATAAGAGTCTTACAGAAATTTTAAACTTACCCAAAATCCAATGGAAAGATTTTCTGAAAAACGATTTTGAAAAAACTATTTTACCACAATTTCCACAAATAGAAAAACTAAAAACTAACCTCTATCAGGCCGGTGCTTATTATGCTTCAATGAGTGGCAGCGGCTCTGCTGTTTTCGGATTGTTTCATGATGAAGTTAAATTGTCTTTTCTGAAGGATGAGCAGCATCATTCAGCGTGGCTTTAATTACTTTTTGCGGCCAAGCATAAAGGTGCCATAAAGATTAAAAAACACCTGCTTATTTTTGGCAAATGCCATAATAGGAATAGTTTTGGTATAAGCATCAAGCATCACCCCTACTTCAACTGCAGTTATTCCATCGTTCATGATGTTGTATTCAAACATCACACCTGACTTTAAAAATAAGCCTGGATATAGTTTCAACTCATCCAAACCTTTTGTAAATTCTGCCTTGCCATAAATACTTTGTCTGTCATGATTTTGATTGTTAGGGTCATATTTTTCAACCACACGTTGACCGTTTCCTGTTGCAAAAATTAAATACACAGGCTTTGTAAACCCTAATGATGGACCACCTGTTGAATTCCATCTTATCTCGAAATGTCTGCGTTCTGCTTTATCAAACAAAACACGCTCATAACAAAATCCACCATGCATTACCAAAAGAGAATTCATTTTACCAAATACAAAAGTCTTTGGTCGTTCAGAAAGATAGCTGACTGACTTGTACTCTTTCGGATGTTTCATGCTCACAATTTCTATTTCGTACATCCTTTTGCGACTTACTGTCAGATTTTTTCCTTTGCGAAACATAAAACCCCAGCCGCTGCTGTGCAAGGTTGCACCGATTGAATATTCATTGGTATAACGCAAGGGCAAATCCTCAACATAATCGTAACGCACATCTTGTGCTATTACACCAAATGATAACAGAAAAAATATTACTGTCAGCCTTAATTGCATTGAGCAAAAATAAATTATTTTTATTTCAGCCGTTAAATCAGGGCTTTATCATGCTGATTATTTTTTAAACATCTAAATTACTGCTGAAAAACTAATTTTGTATCATGTTCAGAAAGACAAATGAGGAAAGCCTGAAAGAGGTAATTGAGCAACTGTTGGAGACATATAAACTGCGCGACAAACTCAATCAGGTAAAACTGCAACGCAGTTGGGATGAAATTATGGGCGAAATGATTAGTAAAAGAACAGAAAAGCTTATTCTGAAAGATCATACATTGTATATCTATCTCAATTCTGCACCTTTAAAAGAGGAACTCAGTTATGGTCGTGAAAAAATTGTTCAGATGCTTAACACTGCCCTCGAAGGTGATTTTATTAAAGAGGTTGTTATCAGATAAGTCCAAATTCTAATTAGAATGACAAATAAAAAAGCTGCCTCTTTTGAAGCAGCTTTTATTTTGTGATCCCGCTGGGGCTCGAACCCAGGACCCCTACATTAAAAGTGTAATGCTCTACCAGCTGAGCTACGGAATCGGGATTTTTAATAACGAGGGCGCAAAAGTATTGTTATCCGTTTTAAATAACAAAAGATTTTTGCTTTTTTATTAACAATAAGCGACTTTTTATGCAAAAATCGGATGTCTTTCAAAAGGTTTATTACGGTCAAAAAGATATCTATAAGTAATTAATGTCCTGCTGCGCCATGACCCTAACGACTCTGCCACAGATACCATTTTGGGATTGAAATCGCCTATCCATTGTAACTCACAATCTTCGTACTTGGTCTCATTCATAATATGAGCTGTACCATCTACAATCATAAAACTGTCAATACCCTTGCCCTGAAATTCAGGAATTACGCCAAACACAAGCCCAATCATTCTCTTAGAAACTTTTCGCTTTAGCATCAACATAAACCTTAGCTTTTCAAACCATCCAAATTTGCCATTGAAGTATTTGAATATTTGATTGATATCAGGCAGATTGACCCAAAATGCTACAGGCTCGTTTTTATAATACACATACCAGATTATTTTTTCATCAATTACCGGTTTCATTTTTTTGAAAAATTGCTGTACTTGCTTTGATTCCAACTCCTTGCCGCTACCATGTTTTACCCAGGCTTTATTATAGATTGTTCTGAAATCTTCAGCAAATTTTTCTAATTGCGATTTCTTAATGTGAACAGCTTTAAAATCCTTATTTGCTTTTATCAATGCATGACGTTCGTAAAACTTTTCGTCTAACTGATTTCTTACTTTTAACCCATAGCAATACTGCTTGAAATATATTTCAAAACCATAAGACTCAAAAAATTCCTGATAATAGGTTGGATTATAATTCATTTTATAGGGTGGCTCATGAAAACCATCAGTAAGCAATCCCCACCAACTGTCACGCTCACCAAAATTTATCGGGCCATCCATTGCCTCCATGCCTCTTGAAATTAGCCATTCTTTTGCTGTATCAAAAAGTTTAAATGCAACTTCTTTATCATCAATACACTCAAAAAAGCCCATGCCTCCGGTCGGTTGTTTATTATTCTTGGTCGCAGTTTTTTTATCAATAAATGCTGCAATGCGTCCAACAACTTTATTACTACTGTTCCTTAAAATCCATCGGGTACACTCCCCATGTCTGAAAAATTTATTTTTTGTAGCATCAAAAACAGATTCAATGTCATTGTCTAATGGCTGAATCCAGTTAGCATCTGAAGCATAAATCTGCTTTGGAAGTAATAAAAAATCTTTCTTATGTGCGGCAGTATTAACTTCAATAACTTGCATAGGCTGCAAAACTACTTATTTTTGCCATGAGCATTTTATACATTTTTTTCATTGAAAAATAAAGTTGTCATTATTACAGGAGCCACATCAGGAATTGGAAATGCCTGTGCACGATATTTCGCACAGCAAGGATGTCACATCGTTATTGCAGCACGCAATGAAGAGAAACTTAACCGCATTGGCAATGAGTTGAAATCTCTTTATGGCAACTGTTTATCCATTAAGACCGATGTTGCTTTAGAAGATGACTGTAAAAATCTTATTCAAAAAACTATAGATACATACAACCGAATTGATATTCTGATTAACAATGCCGGAATTTCTATGCGTGCTCTGCTGAATGATGTTTCATTGAACGTGATGCATCAGGTGATGGATATTAATTTTTGGGGGACAGTTTATTGCACAAAATATGCACTCCCCTATCTTTTAAAATCACAAGGCTCTGTAGTGGGTGTATCATCCATTGCCGGAAAGATAGGACTACCTGCACGTTGTGCTTATAGTGCAAGTAAATTTGCTATGGAAGGCTTTTTAGAATCTTTGCGTATTGAAAACTTAAAAAACAATTTACATGTTTTAGTTGCAGCACCGGGCTATACGGCAAGTAATATCCGAAATACTGCATTAAATAAAGATGGTCAGCAGCAGGAAGAATCTCCATTGGACGAATCTAAATTAATGAAACCCGAAACTGTAGCTTACGAAATTTACAATGCTGTTTTACATCGCAAACGTGACCTTGTGTTAACCACCAATGGCAAACTTACAGTATGGCTTAACAAATTTTTTCCAAGCTGGCTGGATAAAATAGTTTATAATTTCGTAGCTAAAGAACCCGACTCACCATTTAAATAATCAAATTAAAATGTCAATAAGAACAATTATATTCAGTGCACTATCCTGTATTTTACTTGCATCATGCACCAATACCAAGCAGCAGTTAAAAGATGAAATAGACTCTAAAGAAAAACTTTTGTACGAGAATAAAAACGGACGAATTAATACAAAACTGGCTCGCGAAGTAATTATTCATTACCGCTATTATGCAGAAAAATTCCCTGACGATTCTTTGTCAGTTGAGTATCTTTTTAAAGCAGGCGATGTTTCTGTGGGTATTGCTGCTTATGATAATGCATTGGAGTATTTCAAAATCATTACAGAGAAATATCCAAAAAGTAACAGAGCTGCCTACTCACTCTTTCTGCAAGGATATATAAGTGAAAATAATCTGGAAGACACATTAAACGCCAGAAAATATTATAATGAGTTTTTGGAAAAATATCCCAACAATGAAATGGCTGAAAGCGCTCGTTTCTCAATTTTAAATCTTGGAAAAAGTGCAGAAGATGTAATGAAGCAAATTGACGGAAACAAAGACTCAATTTCTGAAAAATAATTATGACAAAAAACAAGAAACAGAAAGAGAGTATTGCAGAAGCACATCAGAAAAAACAACAGCAGAAAGCTGATGAAGCAAGAAACCATAAGATTAAAATTCTTCGCAGGATACTTGCCTTAATTTGTGGATTGTGTGGTGTGATATTATATTTAAACACATTGCATCATGGGTTTGTATTAGATGATTTTTCTGTAATTCTTGAAAACCGCATTACGAAGCAAGGCTTAAAAGCGATACCTCAGATTTTTTCTACCTCCTACAGAAGTGGATATTATTTAGGTACTGATGAACTGTATCGTCCTATACCTAAATCAATCTTTGCCATTTCATGGAATTGGTTTGGTAACAATCCTCTTCCACTCCATTTGTTGAATATTGTTCTTTTCGGAATTACGGGCATCGTGTTGTTTAATTTTTGTTACTTACTTTTTCCAAATCTGGTTTTTTCTTTCATAGCATCAATGTTGTTTATGTTTCACCCTGTGCACACAGAGGTTGTTGCCAACATAAAAAGTGTTGATGAAATACTTAGTTTTTTGCTATGTATTTCTGCATGTATTTTTCTGGCAAGATATGTTCAGACAAAAAGAATTTCTGAATTAGTTTTAACTTCAGTCTGTTTTTTTGCTGCCCTGCTTTCAAAAGAATCATCTATTACTTTTTTAGCAGTTTTTCCGTTGCTGATTTTATTGAAGTCTGACAAAAAGGAAACATCATACAATTGGAGTGTTGAATTAAAACCCATGTTGACACTAACAGCATTTGCACTGTTATTTCTGATGATTCGTCATTCTGTTCTCAGTAAGATAGCAAGTGGTGATCCATCTATTGCAGACAACTTGTTGATGGCTGCAAAATCTTCTGATCAGAAATTTGCTACTGCCGTTATGATTTTAGGAATGTATTTAAAGCTACTTTTTATTCCTCATCCCCTTGTTTTTGATTATTCCTATAATCAAATTCCATTGGTTGGTATGGGAAACATCTGGTTTCTTCTTTCTCTATTAATTCATGTCGGATTATTAGTTTGGGCTATTTTATTATTGAAGAAAAATAAATTGTTGTCATTTATTATTCTGTTTTATTTTATTTCGATGAGCATCTATTCCAACATTTTTTATGTGATAGGCTCATCGTTTGGAGAACGTTTTTTATACACTGCAAGTTTTGGCTTTTGTATGGCTGTAGCTTATGCATTTTCATTATTAAGTAAAAATCAGAATGTTGAAACTGTTTCTTCTTTTTTCAAAAACAACCTGACTGTCTTTCTAATATTCCTTCCTGTTGCCTTTGCATTTGGCTATAAAACCATCACCAGAAACACTGTCTGGAAGTCGAACTACACTTTGTATGCTAATGATGTTAACCTTTCTCCCAACAGTACGAGAACGCACTATTATTATGGCAATCTTTTGGCAAAAGACGATTTTCAAAAAGACAAAACAGATCAGGAAAAAGACTCTATTCAAAAACTTGCATTGAGTGAACTAGAAAAATCTGTTGCTATTTTCCCGTTTGGCGATGCCTATAATCAAATGGGAATTATTTATGATAAAAGAAAAGAATTTAAGAAATCATTCGAGAGCTATCAACAAGCAATGAAGGCTGCACCTAACGACCCGATGATTCAAAACAATTTAGGCTCATTGTATTTCAATATGGGGCAGATACCTGAGGCAAAAGCATGTTATGAAAAAGCTGTTCAATTGAATCCTTCATACTCCGAAGCGTTGATGAATTTAGGCAGCGCCTGCGGCATGATGAAACAATATGATGATGCTGTAACAAACTATTTAAAAGCAATTAAATTTGATCCTAATCTGGCGCAGGCATATTATTATCTCGGCTTAACCTATCGTTTTAAAGGCGATCAGCAAAATTCTGAATTCTATTATAATCAGGCAGCAAAAATGGATCCTGAAAAATACGGTAAGAAGAAATAAAAAAAGCTGCCTTTGCAGACAGCTTTAAGTTTGATTATTATATTGCGATTACTTATCAATAGAAATTAATTCAACTTCAAAAACCAATGTTTCATTTGGACCAATGGCTCCACCTGCTCCACTTTCGCCATAAGCTAAGTTTGCAGGAATAAACAACTTCCATTTAGAACCAACAGGCATCAATTGCAATGCTTCTGTCCATCCCGGTATTACCTGATTAACGCCAAACTGCGCAGGTTGACCTCTTTCAACAGAACTATCAAATACTTTACCATCAATGGTTGTTCCATGATAATGTGTAGTTACTTTATCTGTAGCTGCTGGTTTTGGACCGGTACCTTCTTTAATAATTTCATACTGAAGGCCGCTTGGCAATGTTACCACACCTTTGCGTTTACCATTCTCTTCTAAGAATTTTTTACCTTTTTCTAAGTTAACACCGGCTTTTGCTTTCGCTTCCTGATCTTTTACTTTTTGTTTTTCGCCCATATACGCTCCAATGCAAGCCTGAACTTGCTCCATGGTTAAGGCGGTTTTTTCACCTTTCAAAGCTTCGGAAATACCTCTTGAAATCAAGTCAACATTCATGTCGGTTAGTCCGTCTTTTTTCATGTTTTCGCCAATAGAAACTCCTATACCATAGCTTACAGAGTCTAAAGTGGTTGTGATGGCTTGTGATCCACCTGTGTTTTTCTGTCCACATGCGCTGAACGCCATTGCCAGAAAACTAAAAACTGTTACATTAAATTTATTCATTATTTGCTTTTTTAAAATCCGCGCAAATATAGACTTATATCATTTGCAATTTCATTCCTTAGAAAATAAAACTGAGTTTCTTTCATTCACATTTTGAATGTTAATAACTCTGTATGAATAGCCCGTTAACTTGACATTTTGTTTATAATTTTATGAAAGTGCAAACCATAATGAAGCTATTTTTGTGAATTGCTAAAAAGTGAAGTATTGTACTGATTAAGATGAAAATTACTTACTACGGTCATTCTTGTTTTCTGCTCGAAGTTGCCTCCAAACGCATACTGTTCGACCCATTTATTACCGGCAATCCATTAGCCGTTAGTATTAAGATTCAGAGCATTAAGGCTGATTATATCCTCATTTCTCATGGACATGGCGATCACATTGGCGATGCTGTTGAAATTGCACGCCAAACAAATGCTTTGGTAATCAGTAATTTTGAAATCTGTAATTGGATTCAGGACAAAGGCATCAATCAGGTACATAGTATGAATATTGGTGGGCACAAACTTTTTGACTTCGGTAAGTTGAAATGTGTAAACGCCATCCACAGCAGTTCGTTCCCTGATGGTTCTTATGGTGGTAATCCAATGGGATTTTTATTAGAAACAGCAGAAGGAAACCTCTACTATTCCGGTGATACGGCTCTAACCTACGACATGAAACTTATTGGAGATTATAAAAGAATTGACCTGTGCATGCTTCCTATCGGCAATAATTTTACCATGGGAATTGACAATGCTTTAATTGCTTCGGAGTTTGTAAAATGCGACCGCATTATTGGAATGCATTACGACACATTCGAGCCGATAAAAATTGATCATGCAGAAGCAAAGGACAAATTCAGTAATGCTGGTAAGGAACTCATTTTAATGAACATTGGCAGTACAATGACTTTTTAAAAATATATACAATAGAAAAAATAAAATAAATGGCTAAAGTAATTTCGATTGCAAATCAAAAAGGAGGAGTGGGAAAAACAACATCTGCTATTAATCTGGCAGCAAGTTTGGCAGTGCTCGAATATAAAACACTATTGATTGATGCCGACCCGCAGGCAAACAGTACAAGTGGTGTTGGATTTGATCCACGAAAAATCACTAACAGTATTTACGAATGTATCATCAACGACCTTGACCCTGCCAAAGCAATTCAGGAAACACAAACACCTAATCTGTTTTTACTTCCTGCTCATATTGACTTGGTTGGTGCAGAAATTGAAATGATTAATCTCTCTAACAGAGAGTATATGATGAAGCAGGTAATTGATAAAATTTCTGCTGACTATGAGTTTATTATCATTGACTGTTCACCATCGTTAGGATTGGTAACTATCAATGCGCTCACAGCTTCCGACAGCGTAATTATTCCGGTTCAGTGTGAATATTTTGCCTTAGAAGGTCTTGGCAAATTGCTCAACACAATCAATATTGTTCAGAGCAGATTAAATCCTAATCTGGGTATTGAAGGAATCTTACTCACCATGTATGACTCACGTCTGCGACTGAGCAATCAGGTTGTTGAAGAAGTGAAAACACATTTTCAGAATATGGTATTCAGTACCATCATTCAGCGTAATACCAAATTGGGCGAAGCTCCAAGTTTTGGAGAAACAATTATTATGCACGATGCCAGCAGCAAAGGTGCCATTAACTACCTGAATCTGGCAAGAGAAATTCTGCAAAAAAATAATTTAACCGGTGTACCAACACAACGTGAAAAATTATTCAAAGCAGAAGAAACTAAAAAAGTTAGAATGAACTAAATTATTCCTTAAACCGTTTCAGATTAAAACCTTAAACCGGTTTCAGATTAAAACCAAAATATAGAATGTCACAAAAAAAATCGGGTCTTGGCAAAGGTCTAAGTGCCTTGCTTGACAACAGCATATCGGTAAATGAATTTAAAGAGATTGGTGTTGCTACATCTAATGCGCAAATCACAACCCTGCCTGTTGATCGTATTGAAGCCAACCCATTTCAGCCACGCAGCGAGTTTAAAGAAGAAGAATTATTAAACCTTGCCGACTCTATCAGAGTACATGGACTCATTCAACCTATTACCGTAAGAAAACTTTCTGCCGATAAGTATCAGATAATCTCCGGTGAAAGAAGATTTCGTGCAGCACAATTAGTTGGCTTAACAAATGTTCCTGTTTTTATCCGCCTTGCCAACGATCAGAGTATGCTGGAAATGGCATTGGTGGAAAATATTCAGCGAGAAAACTTAAATGCTATTGAAATTGCCATAAGCTACAAAAGACTCATTGATGAATGTAAACTAACGCAAGAAGACCTTGGACTTCGTGTAGGCAAAGACCGTACGACAGTAACAAACTATCTTCGTTTGTTAAAGTTGCCACCACAAATTCAAACTGCTCTTCGTGATGAAAAAATAAGTATGGGACATGCACGTGCCATCATTAGCATTAGCGATCCTGTTATGCAGTTGAAAATTTTCAACGAAATTCTTGAGAATGACTTAAGCGTTCGCTCTGTTGAAGATATTGTACGCGGCTCATCAAAAAATGAGAAGAAGCAGCCAAGCATCAGCGAAAAGTTTATCAAAGGAATAGAGTACAAACATATTCAGAAACGTTTGGAAGATAAGTTTGAAACAAAGATTGAAGTTAAGCATCGTAAAAACGGTTCGGGACAAATTATGTTTACCTATTTTTCTACTGACGATTTAAATCGGTTACTCGATATTCTTGACGCATAAATTTTTAGCTGCATGAGGTTAAGATTATTGGTAGTTCTGTTTTTTACGGTTTACTGCGTAAATGCCCAACAGGACACCATGATTTTTAAGACCAGAACAAGTGTTATTGTTCAGGCCGATTCCATAAAACCCACTGTTGATTTATCTCAAAAAGTCAATAAACATTCTCCACATAAGGCTACAATCTATTCAGCTATTTTACCAGGCTTAGGTCAGGCTTACAATAAAAAATACTGGAAGATACCTGTAATTTACGGACTAACAGGAGTGCTTACCTATTTTGCTATTGACAACAACAAAGAGTATGTAGTTTATAAAGATGCCTATAAATGGCGGCTCGATGACAACAGTGCTACTGTAGATAAGTTTGAAGGTATTTACTCAGATGAGGATTTGCGAATTTTAAAAAACTATTATCGCAGAAACCGCGACCTTTCCTTTATCGGAATGGGTGTTGTTTATTTGCTCAATGTAGTTGATGCAGCAGTTGATGCTCACTTGTTTTATTTTGATGTAAG